>TARA_R100001463_G_scaffold21612_3_pt1 | contig 15328 bp, 10 predicted proteins | sample TARA_R100001463 | Tara Oceans TARA_R100001463 (sample SAMEA2622242) | marine metagenome | biome: marine biome (ENVO:00000447); feature: deep chlorophyll maximum layer (ENVO:xxxxxxxx); material: "saline water (ENVO:00002010), including plankton (ENVO:xxxxxxxx)" | depth 40 m
TACTATCGGTGAAGGTATTAGGTATAGGACTGAAAATCCTTCCAATACAGAAGCATACGGTTCTGGTCAACAGTTACCAAGAAAGACTGATTAAGTTTGAGAGTACTAGAGTGTTCTGGTTGTTTAAAAAGGGCTTTTATATATACATATGAAGGTAAAAGATACTGTGCATTTTGTTACAATAAGAATTGAGATAGTATAGGTGGTTGTTTGTTTATAGTTAACTGTAATTTATAATCGTTAGAACCTAAAGATAAAGATTTACCAATAATTCTAAAGTTTCCAGACACGTCTACATCATCACTAATTATTTCAACAACGTCACCTTCATTTAAGTAAACACCGTCAGCTGTTTCTATAGTGTATTCATATTGATTTTTTTTATTTGCTTCGAATATCTTGTATCCAAACTCTACGCACTCAGCTTTTGATTTTAATTGTTTATTATCAACACTCAAAGGATTTTCTCCATAAGAATCAATAAACGAATCGTGTTTGTAAGTCCCAAAAGAGTTATCACCTTTTACATTAATTATAGTGGGTATTTTACGATTGTTGACTTTAAAAGTTATAATATTATCATAACTATATACTTTTATTGGCGTAGCATTATCTAAATCAGCAGCTAAATCAATTTTTATTTGAGTTTTTGAACCATCGTCAAATCTTCTGACGTAATTTTCTCTAGTAACAGTTGAGTTATAATTTACAACTTGTTTCAAAATACTTTTTATAGCATCTAAAATGATTACATCTCCTCTCATTTTGTCTGGATTTATTATGGGATTAGTGTCACCAATATAATCTGTACCAACCACACTATCTAAATTAGCAAGTTGTATTAATTTTTTTATTGCATTACCTCCACTCAACCCGTCAACATTAGATTCATCAGTAAGCATAACCTTTGCTTTGTCGTGACCAGTTAAAAAACCAAAATTATCAACAGCAGTAAATCTAAGCCCTATATTATCAACTATATCACTGTTAACAATCCTACCTCTAAATATAGGAGTAGCATCAGATATATCAAAAAACAAAACAACTTCTTTATTCCAATACTTACGATATGACAGTTCGGGTTGAGTTACAGTAAAGTTTAATTGTGCAGCAGTATTATTGCCACGCACTTTTAAATCACAAGAAACAAATTCAGTCAACGTGTTATCAATTAATAATTTAGGAGTATGTGTTACCATCTGCAACTCCTCCTAACGGCGTTATATCAGACATTAATACTCCAGAAAATTCTATTAAACATATTTCTTCAACAATCATCGTAAAAGTAAAAGGTTTACTAGCTTTTGGCCCTTGATTACTATGCGTTTCTGTAACACCTTCAATATAACCAAAGAATCTAACATAACTTCCATCTTTTTGTTTTTCATCCCACATAACTCTTACAGCTTCTGCTTCAATACGCCTTAATTTATGTAAGGTGTTATAAGATAAATATTCTTCACTAAAACTAAATGTAGCTTCATCTCCCAAAGCATTACCAGCAAATGTTATTTTTTGTATTGGTGTGCCAGTTCTAATTATGGTAACTTTACCACCTTTAGATATTGATGAATAATATGTACCCGCGTAAGCAACAGACACATCGCTAGTTAATTCCATAAAAGACATATCAAATGCAGTGTTATCTTTTTGTATAACTACTTGTGAATTAGAATTGTTAAAAGGTAATATATCCCAAAGTTCTACACCGGGTCTTGCTCCACTTTCAAAATGGGTCACAGTGTTTCCAGTGCCACCACCATCTAATACTATTTTAATAGGGTAGATGTCTACAAAGTTAGATGCTAAATTAGTTTTTTCTGCAGCATCATTCCACATAAATGTGTAAGGATAATTAGTTTCAGCCGCATCAGGTGGGTTACCTTTTTCACTATCGGTATTTCTACCTATTTTCATAACACCATCAAATACGTCATAGGCGTTAATTTTACGTAAATAACCATCAATTTCATTACCGGCAGAATATTGAGAACCAATAAGTCCTGCAACATTATCAACAACAAATAGATGAGTTGCACTACTAGAAGCTACCCAAAAAGTTTTATTATGTGCTTTAGCAGCACTAGCATCTTTAACTTGATAAAGGTATTTAAACGAACCAATAACTTTCGGGTCATATGACGCTAATTCATTTGTAGCTAATTTAGATATTTGATAATCATAAGGTTCTGCACCACCATTATTATAATTACTAACATATGTTACATTGCTCAATTCTTTACCTAAACCTCCAACACCGGGGGCACCAAGAGAGGAACCAACCTGATTGAATTTACCACCAGTCAATCCAGATATAGATATTTTAGCCCAATCTTTTGGCATATCAAACTCAATAAATCCGGGTTTCGTAAAAGAACTAGAATATTCAATAAATCTACTATTACCTGCGTCTCTTATCTCACGGGTAACTTTTGTAGTATCTTTGAAATCTACAGGAACCCACTCTGCAAATTCTGTAAACCTATCACCTTCAATTAAACTACCAGTTCTTAAATAATACACCCCAGCAACAGTAATACCTGTTTTAGCAGTGTTTCCGGAAGCAACAAATGTATGGTCCTGAGAGAAAGGTGATATGTTAAAAAATATTTTATTAGTTTTAACATCATTTGCTAATATCATATATTCTATAGCATTTCTAGCAGTAGAACCATCCGTACTAACAAAAGTGCTTGTATTCATACCTGAAACACTAACTTCATAATTTAGTGATAAACTTGCTGAACTTGAATAATTAAGATATGCTGAAGTAGTATAATCTTTACTTAAAGCATTCTGGTCAATATAATAATACTTATCAGCTCCTCCAAGTGGTGGAGCTGCTCTGTAAACAAATTTAAATGCATCTAAAGCACCTTCAGTACCACCCGCAGTTTTTACATTAACTCTTGCTAAGTGATTATAATCATAAAATCTGTTAAAATCATCTAAAGGAAACTGATTAGCTTTCGTTCTACTTTGATAGTTATCATCACCAACACTACCAACAGTTTGATTATAAGTAGAAGGCGCATTTGCAGCGGTGTTATCTAAGTTGAAAGCTTTGTAAATCTTACCACCACCACCACCAGTATCAGGTTTAACACCGTCAGGTCTTGGCATATATGTGTATCCTATTTCTTTAGTTGACAAAGTAGTTTTAGTGTCATCTTTTAATGTAGTCCCGTTTGCAGTTTGCCATCTTTCACCATTTGGACCAAACCATATTTTACCATTATCGATATAATAATCAGCAATAGATTGATTAGAGGCTTTAGAAGTACTTTGTGTAAAATCTAATGTAACATTTCTTTCACTACTTTTCTTTATTGGGTCTCCATTAGAAACGTAAGTTATTGGAAAATAAGGAGTACTATTAGCATCTACTTCAGCGTCACTCTGTGCTATCAAAAAAGTTTTTATTTTGTTAAAATCATTTACGTTAACATTAGTGTCTCCAATACGTTTTACAGTTAACTGTTTAAATTCAAGTATTTTAGTAACTTTACCTAAAGCAGCTAATTTAGTAGCAGATACAGAATTAGTGCCATTATGCATAACAGCAGTCAAAGTTCTAATTTTAGTACTCAACCCTGTGTCAAACCTATCAGACTGACCATCATTAACTTCGTGAGTTTGAGGCGCAGTATCTAAATAAGTTATTTCAAATAATATTTCAATATCAGCCATATTACTCGTTGATAAATTGGTCGGAGGTCTATAAAGATAAACATCTTTAGGTCCTTCATTAAATATGCTATTATCTATACCACTTTTTACAACTTTATTTTCTACACGTATCACACCAGATGGTGTACCATCACTAACAGTTATTTGGCCAATACTAGTCACTTGTTCTCTGGGTTTAGGTATTGTAGTAGGAGTTTTAGAGTTATCGTATAAATATTTAGAAATTATACCTTGATTGTTAACAGTTCTTATTACTGGGTAAAATACACCTACTTTATTATAGATGTGAGTCATAGTGATGCTGTTACTGTCAGTCTTTAATCTTTCCCATTGATATATTGCATTTTCAACAGAGTTATCTTCACCATCATCCCAATCAACGTAAATCCATTCAACGTCATCATCATTAAATGTAATTGTAGCTGTAGCTTCAGTTCCTACAGTGATTGTATTATCATCCCAAGTTAATCCCATTAATTGACCCCCGTTACTTTCCAAGCTGCGATGTCAGATTGTCCTATGGTATCTTCATCAGAACCTTTTATGTTATGGTAATCAAATGCAAATAATCGAGCTTGATAGAAATTACTCTTACCAGAGTTTAAGTCTGGTAAATGTGAAGTATTTAAAACATATTTCCTACCATTTGGAACAATATAAGCTTCAGTCTCTAAACAAAATATTTCGTTATAAAGACCGTCAGCTCTATCATCATTGTCTAAATCAGCACCTATAGCTATATTACCAGAAGCAACAAATGAAGTAGTGTAGTCAGCACTGTCTTCTTGTTGACCATTAATAAATAATTTTAAGTTGTTATTTTCTCTATCTTTATTGTAAGTAGTATAAATAGCAAGAGGTTCTATTCCATTACAAGCGTATGTTTGCGTACTAGTTAATGTAGCAGTGCTAGTTCCACTAGCAACAGTTACTACAACTTGTTTACTAGAATTTATTTTAACATCAAATATATGATGAGTGTTAGTCAAATGACTTGAAGATACAGCAAATAAAGTATCATTACTTGATTGTGGTCTAACGTGCATTCCAAAGGTAAAAGAGCCAGTGCTACCAAACGCAGTTTGACTATTGGTTAACCTTGGTCCAATGCTACTTCCGCCACTATGAGCATAACCACTGAAACCTTCTATATGAGGACAAGTACTTCCTGCGTTAAAAGCAGTAGGCGAATCAGGAAAATTATCATAAGAAGTGTAAAAGATAGGATTGCTTCTATCAGAATAATCATTATAGTCACTAGGTGCTTCATCTAAAGGTGCATAAAAATTCATAGTGTGATATTTATTAGATATATGTTTATTGTCAACTATAAGTAATCTATACCAAGGTCTAGAACCACCTTTTTCATCCCAATTAAATGTAACGGTATTTGCGTTTCTAGCTATAGTATCAATATCGACACCTTGTTTTAACAAATCAAAAGAAGGGTTTACTCGGAAATCATTTATGACAGGTGGTGTAGTTTTAAAACCAAATATCATCGTTGCACCTCTTCCACCATTAACTCTGTGTGCTGAACTACTTTTAAAACCGGCTTGAGATATATTAAGATTATACAACGTCCTGTCAATTTGTTTGAAAGGTGTCATCATAAATGTAACTTCATCACCTCTGTTTAATTTAGATGCCCTCGTAACATCTGAAAGGTCAATAAAATTAGTACCACTAACTAATAAATGTCGTGCTACGTAACCATCTAATTTTTCTATACTATCATTGTCAGCTGGTGTATAAATTCCAAAACCATAATCTTTTTGTGTTTCTACAACACCATCTAGAGTGTTAGTTCTTAAGTCCCACATATTTGTATATTGTGGTGTGTCAGAATATAAAAATTCATTATAAGTAGTGCCATAACTACCAGTAGCAGATAAAAGTTGTGCAGAAGTGTAAGTTCTTTGAGCACCAGCTCTAAGTTCAAGACTTGTAGATTTATACCAATCAGTACCCCATTTACCACTGCCAGTTATACCATTGTCTGGTACAGCATTCATTACAGTTACATTCAACCAATATTTGTAAGGAGATATAGCACACCTTGAATAAACATCACCATCAGTATTACCAAAGATTGCATTAATACTTCTGTTTAAAGTCACTTCTTTTTTCCTATCATCTATTGCAACTACTTCTAACGGAAAAGTATCAACTGCTCCTATCTGACGACTAGTTCCTGTACCTGCCCAATCTTCTCCAAGTTCATAAGCTATGTACCTACTTCCGGAAGCTAATTTAAACGGATTAATAGTATCTACACTAATAGTTAAACCATCAGAGCTTTTGCTTAATATTCTAGCTTGAACTAACGGGTTTTCTCGTCTTGTCCAATCGCCAGTGTCTGCCCAATTCTTTCTATCACCACCACCTCCAGCGCCATTACCTAACTGAAAGTTAATATTACCCTTTTGTCTAAATCTTTCTACATCGTTTGGTAAACCACCAATAGAAATAGCAGTAGCAGTTCCAGCAGCACCCAAAGTACCCTTTGTACCACTAGCATCAAAATGTCCTTTTTTCAATATACCCATTTGACCAGAACCACTTACATAACCAAATTTAGTATAATGGTGATGTATTTGTTGCGGGGCGGGATTCATACATTGGAATGTACTCATTAACAAAGCATATTGACCATCTGAAGGTTTATTATCAAAACCAAAAGACATAAAACTACAAACTGGCATATCTGGTTTCATAAAATAATTATCGTGAGAGCTTGTTCCTGAAGTTTCAGGGCTAGATGTTGCTTTACCCATAGGCACATTTCTCATAGGATATGGTATGGTGAGTTTAGCAGGTGATTTATTTCTAGCATTGTAAGTAGCATTGGAAATTCTATGATTTAAATTACGAACTGAAATGTTGTCTAAACATATTTGTTGTCTAACATCAATATTAGGCACAATATCAGTTACTAAATTTTTGTTACCTAACATAGGTGATGCTGTAGTATCAGTATTATTTATTGCTCTCATATTACTACTATTAATTACCATACATCGAGGAGCTAAAGAACCCGAACATACAGGAGTTCCACTTGGCCCTGCCATAGTTAATTCTAAAGATTTAATTGAACCATTGTCATTTAAGTGCGAAGGGAAATAAACTAATTGACTTTGTCTTCTAGGGTCTATTTTAAAACGTGCAGTTATCCATTCCTCTGTTGGTAACTCAACGTGAGCAGTAGGAATTCCATTTTTCTGCAAAACTCTACTATTATTTATGTATGTACCAGCAGCTTGTAAATTTAACTGACCTTGCATATCGAAAAATTTAATTGTGTCACTGTTAGTACTAGTTCGATATCCACCCATACCTAACATAACACCGGGACTTGCAAAACTATTATCTCCATCTTGAGTTCTAAAAATATAATCAAAAAATCGTTCTCCGGAACGATGTGGTATATTACTTAAAGTTATGTTAAAAGAACGTAACATATTAAAACTTTCAATACCGGAAGCACTTGAACTACCAAAAACTCTTCCTCCCATTTGTTTTATTTTAAACACAACTTCATATTCACCAGTTATTGTAGGAGTCTCAGGTCGATATGGAGCTGCACTACTACCACTACCTAATTCCAAAGGCACAATTTCAGGCATTGAATTTACCGCATATGTTATCTCTTGAGGATAATTATGTCCTGTGCTACTAGTACCCGGAAAAGCAGCCTTTTTAATCTCAGAAGCGGTAAAAGAAGCACCAGAATAATTTTCCCAAAAAGAATTGAACATCATAGATTGACCGCCAGTTTTAGAATCGTCAGTTGTAAATTCTGCATTAGAAAATGCGAAAGAATGAGTATCATCGCCAGTGCTTTCTAACGTTTGAACTTTAATATCATTCCAATTGTCAGTTTCATAATTAGTATTAAATATAGTATTTTCAGTATTAGCTTTTGCTAAAAAAGTTTCCTCTGACTGCATTTTAACTTGTTCTCTAGTTTCAGCTCTCCAATGGTCAGTTATACCAGTGTATGACCTCCATTGGTCTAAAGTAAATTCAAATTGGTCAGGGTCAAGCGAATCAAACATTCCTATTATACCACTGTGTTTTACACCATTATGAACCGTATATCTACCACTTGCAGGAACGTAACTCAAAGGTATATTGTCACCAACTTTTACAACATCTCCTACAACCAATTTACCCTCTAATTGTATCAAAGCATTTTGGTCTTCAACAAAAGATTTAAACCCAGAATAAGGTATGTAATATTGTTCTGTACTTAGTGTAACGTTATCCTTTATAAATTTAACATCTTCACCTAAACTAATATTTTCACCAGAAAACGTTTCTACTATGTTTGGTTTTTCATAATCAATAACAGAAGAAAAAGCAACCATATCATTATCGGCTCTTGTTGCAACAGTGCCATAAGTTAAACTATAATTTGTGTCTTTAAGTTTCCAAAGTTTTACCATAGGTGTTTCAAAATTTTCAGATAAATTCATAGTCAAAACATTTGTGTGAAAATAAACTTGAGATAGTTTACCATCTTGACCGTATGTTTCAGAACTTGGTATGTTACTAGATAATATGTAGTTGTTGGGACCACCAAAACTTCCAGAAGCTACATTTACAGCTTTTGATAAAATTGTTAAATCTCCTTTGTGACCATCAAGAATACCGTCAGCAGACGGGGTTACTCTTTTGTAAAATGTGTTTGGTTCAATCTTTATCATTTAATTACCTCACGTTCCATATCCTGAACTATAAAATGTATCATTCAAGTTATCTGTTCTAAAGTTAGCATTCTCTACATTTAAAGTTGTCGGTGACATACCACCCATACCGCCATTAAAAGCGTTACCCTGTAAAGATTGTGCGTAAGCATCATAACTACTTTGTCCACCATCAGCGCCTCCTGCACCCATCATTTGTGCAACACCTATACCTGTCAAACCTATACCTGCTTTAACACCACTAAAACCAGTAAGAGCAGAAGCAGCAGCTAAACCCATAGTTCCTTTGCCTATACCTTGTTTTGCAGCTTCTACACTAAAAGTACTTGCAAGTCCAACTTTTGACCTGAGTGCTGTATTACCAACACTCATAGCTCCTACAGCAGCTCTACCTACCCTAACAGCAGGAAGTATAGAAAATACAGTTAATGCAACACCAGCTACAGTTTCTAAAAGTCCAAGGAGTCTAGCTACTTGTTCATTACCTTGAGCTACAAATTGATTAAATCTAAATAACATATCTCCTGCCATAAAGAAAGCTGCACCTGTCATACCAACCATACGACTCAATAAAAAGAATTCTAATACACTACTTCTTGCAAATTCAGGTAACATTTCCATCAAACCTACAACAAGTCTTAAAGGAAGAAATAATATATTTAACATTCTGATAAAATCAAATCCACTAGCATTTAAACTGTTAATAAAGTCTAGTAATTTTTCTAAAATAACTGTAAATTGTTCAACAAATCTAGTAGCAACATCTCTCATTTGAAAACCAAACTCCGTTATCATCATAGTACCGTCTTCTAATTCAACAACAAATTTACTTCTAAACATTTTAACCATATCTAGTAAAGCTTTGTGGAAACTGTTTACACCCATTGTTCCATCTTCTTGAGCTTCACCATAAAGGAAAGCAGCCATCATTGCGTTCTTTGTAACCAATATTTGATTAGATAAAGACTCCATTTGTTTATCTGCCATTCTTGTAGCATCACCTTGCGCATTAGCAATTTTTTCTGTAACCTCTGCAAATTCTTCAGAGTTTTGTACTAAATGAACAAACGCGGTTGCACCACGAACGTTTAAGTCTGATATTAAAGTAGTTAGTAATTCAGTGTCGTTAGCAGCTTCGCCAAAGTGTCTAGCAAATTCTGCAGCAATGTCAGTCATCTGTAATAAATTACCATTCGCGTCAGTAATATTGATACCCATCTCTTGGAACTTACGTGTGTTATCTCCAAGACTTTCAGCTAACTCTGCAAGTGCCTGTCTTAAACCACGACCTGCGATACCTGCTTCTAAAGCACGGTCTGTAAGTACAGCTAAACCACCAAGTAACTGTTCTACACCTTGATTAGTAGAAACGAAGAAAGGCATAGCAAACTTAACCGCACTAGCTAAATCTTGGTATTCTAACAAAGACTCGTTGATTGCAAGTGCGAACTGGTCAACAAGTTTACCAGATTCTTCAAACTCCATACCAAAACCTTTGATAGTCTGAATTAACAACTTACCTAGTGTTTCAGAGTCACCTTGTACAGCCATAGATAACTTCATAACATCTGCAAGAATCTGTTGAGACTCAGAAGCATCTAAACCCGCAGAAGCGAATTGGTACAATGCTTGAGACATATTGTCGTATGTCAGTGCATATTGTAGACCTACATCTACAACTTCGTTAGATATACTGTATAACTCATCGTTACTTACTTGAAATATAGAATTTGCGTTGACTAGCTCATTCTCATATGAAATCAAACTGCGTGCTACTGTTTGTATTTGAAAACCTAAAACAGTCAATGCAGTAACAGAAGTAGTGACAGAGTTGTGAAATACTTCCATAGCCCCACGAGCTACACTTGTTAACTTAGCATTAAATTGTTCAAGCATTTCTTCAGGTGATGTAATACCTGCGTCTACTTCAGCACCACCTAACAGTGTTCCTAGGTCAGATAAATCTTTACCGCCAAACACACCACCTCTTTTACTTCTATTCAGAGCACTAAGTTCTAGTTGTTTGTCTACTTTTGAAATAGCCCCGCCAGTGATTCTATCTAAAGTTTGTAATTCTGATTGTAAAGCTTTGATGGCATCACTAGATTGGTCTTTAGAAGCCTTTTGAAATATTAAACGTGCTTTAAGTAAAGACTCTTTTGTTTTTTGTTCTTGAGCTCTAGCACTTTTACCTTGTTCGTTTTTACCAATAAGCCCAATTTTTTTAGCTCCAGCGCCAAACTCTTGAGCCATTTTATTATAGGCAGATTTAGGCGGTAGTAATAGTCTTAAACCTACATTACCCATAAAGAGAGTGCCTAGAAACCCTGCCATTATTATCTTATATCAAATCTTTAAATGATTTTTTCTCCTCAACTGTTTTGTAATACTTTCGTTTCTTTTCTAAATATCGGGCGTATTGACCTCTTATCTGAGGTTTATTCTTTGCCATATTATTTATATCAGTGTCATCATAGCCATCAAGACTATGAAGTAGTTGATACTCAGTATATGCAACTAGAATGCCTTCTAATTCTACTCTTGGCGTTTCTTTTATCTCATTCCAAGATAAACCTAAGTCTTTCATCAACGGGATGTAGAGAAGTACAGGTTCCGGTGCTTCCCTCATCCAGTAGTAAAATTTTCAGTTATCTCCTGTTGATAAGACAATATTTCAGATGTTATCTGATAACGAAGAGTTACAGGTACCGTAGACCAGTTTTCTTCTGTTAAAGTAACGCCATCAGGATTTTTATCATTAGCTTTCTTTATCATTGCTAATATCCTTTCAATTCCAGCTTCAGTAGCCCAGTCCTGTTTTTCTTGTTCAGTAGCAGTTTCGGGCAGTGCTTTTAGATTAGGTTCCTCTTTCTCTGCAAGTTCGCAGAATTGAAAATGAAAGTCCTTTCCTCTATACGTAACTTTACCAGTTTGTACTTGGTCTGTTAGTTCTACTAGCTCTTCGATTGTCCATACATTTGCGTCTTCAGTCATTCGTGTTCTCCTTATTCACTTTATATTTCGTCTGTGCCTGTAATAGCTGTAGCGGCAGTAACTGTGCCATCTCCAGATATAACAGGTTGGACGTATGAATAAAATTCAATTGTTTCCTCTTGTGCATTGTTAGCATCAAGAGTTCTCGTGTGTGCTGTGATACAGCAATTTCTTAATGTAATAACTTCACCTTCACCATTAGTGGTGCTAGATTTAAGTTCTAAATGTAATCGGTAACCAAAGTTTTGGTTTTTAGATGTTCTAAGACCATCGTGTAGTGTTTTAGTTCCTCCAGTGCCATCAGCAGAAGCAGAATCAAAAACACCATCTCTTGCAGGTGTGTTAAACAAAGCATCAAAGAAGTTCTCGCTTACCTTTCTGGTAATTGTTAAAATCAATTCTTTTTTAATTTCAGCTTGTAAGTTTGTATTTTTACCCATATAAGATATTTCTTCTTGTCTGGTTCCGGGTGTAAAGTCTACACCAATAACATCAGTTAGTTTTGACGCAGCAGTTAATCCAGTACCTCTTTTTGGAATAACGGAACTAAAGTCGGCTCCATTGTTACCAATACCGTTTGTATTGGTTAAGTCACCGGTAGCAGTAACATTAGATGCTCCTCCACTAACAGTGTAAGTACCGTGTTCGGTTGTCATATGAACGTTTACATCACTTCCTAAGTAGTATACCATATTTAAATATCTCCTGAGCCTGTTGCCGTATCAAGGTTAGTTGTAGTAACTGCACTAACTAATAAAGGTGTAACCATACTTGTAAATTCTAATGATTGTTCTTGGGTGCCATCTGGAGTTAATGTTATATTGTTTGCAGTCATTTGACAATTTCTCAATGCAAAAATTTCTTGTGAAGCTTTTAGTTTAACAAGTAATCTGTATCCTATATCAGTACCGGGTTCTTCTAAACCAGTTCTCAAATTAGAACCACCACCATTAGCTTTTAGTCCATATCTACCAGTGTTACCGTCTTCGTCACCAGAATAAAGTACATCAAATACGACATTCTTTCTTTTGAATGTAAGTGTTAAAGTTGTATTTTTTCGGATTTCAGCTTTCAAAGGAGTGTTGTGACCTAGATAGTCAATATCTTCATCCATTGCGCCAATTCCTAAATCTACACCAGTTATATCTACTAAAGCGTCTCCGGGAAACTCTTGGTTAGTATCATTCAAACTGTTAATACCAAGTGATGTTGTAGGTGATGTAGCACCTTCTGCAGCAATTGTATATTTATTAGTAGTTTCTGTTATTTTTACAGAGTTACCTGCGAGTTCGGTGGTTATAATAACCTCCACATCTGAACCTAAGAAATATGCCATATTTGGAACCTCTACATTTATTTAGTCATCAATTATATTTAAAGGTTGTGCTACTTAGCTCGTATACCTAGTGCCAAAAAGAGATGACATAGCGGTTCTAAAATCTGTAAAAACGCCCTGTCTTGTTAAATTAGCTGCTTCTGCTTGTTTAGTTCCTACTTTAGAAGTATAAACAAACGGTCTAATTGATGCAGGTGATTTCCACGTTTTTATATCTCCTGCCCATCTGTGACTTCTTTTACCTACAAACACTTTATCACTAGCCCAAGTAAAATACCTTTGGGAAAACATAGTTTTGTTTACTTTATCTTCTAATGTTTTACTTTCTGCAATCCACTCCATAGCCCACTGATGAAATGCATTATTATTAGAAAATTTAGTTTTAGGGTCAAACATATCCTGCCAAGTTCCTGACTGAAATGAACCACCATATGCTTCGTTAACTAAAGTAGATAAATGAGTAACGAAATCACCTCTAGACATTATATTAGTATGCATAGTAGGAGCAAAGGGTGTATCAGTAACTTTACCCGGATATCCTACGTGTAATAATTTATTAGCGTAATAATTTCTATATTGTATAAGTTTACCATCATACTCAAATTGATTTTTGCCACTCATCATTCTTAATGTACTTCTAGCTGCTTGACCAGCTTTTTCACCTAACATATGATTAGCTGCAGCTTGTCCTATATCCATATTTATACCTACATCTGGTATTAGACCTCCAGATAAACCTATTTTATCACCCTTATTACTCAATCCTAAAATAAGTAAATCACCAGCACCAGTAGGTATTGCAAATTCGTAATAACCCTTTTTCTTTGCATCCTTTTCAAATCTTCTTTGAGCCTGTCCTCTTAACTCGAATTGAGTATCTGGATTGTTAATTTCTGCCCTCATTTGTTGTAATATAGGAACAAGAGCAACAAACCTGTCTTTAGCAGTTTTACCTCTTAAAGCTTTTACACTAGTTGGTAAGGATGATAGTTGGGATGCTATAACTTTATCACCCTTTGTTTGTTCACCAAATCTACCTATCAAAGTTTTTTCGGTAACATCTAAACCAGTACTTGTTTTTGTATTTGGACTCAAAGCACCAAGCATTTTACCTTCTTGTGCTTTAAAAAATTTATCAAACATCTTACCTTCAGGGGTTAATTTACCATTTTTATTTCTGTATATAACATCTATTTGTTGTTCTTTACCAGCTCTTTTAGGCATCAATTGTTTTACTTTATCTACTATTTTTTTCTCTGTAGGCCTTTCTTTAAAAGATTTCATTTTATGTAAATGTGGTGCTAAATAAATTAACTTCTCTTCTGTAGACCTAGCAGTTGTATCTCCAGAACTTCTGATGATTGCTTTGTATCCTATATCCCCCATACGGTCACCAGTCTGTCTTTTTATTCTCATTAACAAGTCCATAACAGCTTCTTGTGATTTACCAACAAAATTATGTTGCATCAAAGCTTTATTGTAAAATCTGTGCACTCTCCTCATTAGTTCGTCAGAGTCTTCAGTTTCTTCATCCATACGCAAATCGCCACCAACTCTACTACTCCAAAAATAATGCGCAGCTCTCCAATTATTCCTAGGGTCACGTTCGTTATCACCGGGTCTTTTTTTAGAAAACTCACCAGTTCTCCAGTTAAAACTAGTAGTAGATGGAGGTAATTGTTTAGCTTTAAATCTTGCCCAAGTAAGCCAACTAAAAGTTTTTTTCTTAAGATATTCTTTATCATCAACGTTGTTAGGCGAATACTGTGGTTGCCATCTAAAACTGTATCTTTCGTTGGGATTCTGACCTACCCTACGATACATATACTTTACAACATTATCTCTTTTGCGTCTGTATAAAACATTCAAACCAATTCTTATTAATCGTTTACTTCGTTTCATCTATAATTTTTAAAAACTACTGAATAAACACAACTACCACCATACAACTCTAACTCAGGGTCATATCCTATATCAATCCAATTTCCTAAGTTTCTTTCTACAATCTCTGTTGTTGCAGTAGAAAAATCAGTGTCAGTTATACTGTTAGCAACATTTAATAATAAATAGTTTAACAACCTCCTTTGTTTGAACATTGTATCAGGACTACCGTTACCTGTGGTATCTATTTGTTTTTGTGAATTTTTATCTATTATAATATGAAAAGTAAATACTAAACCAACTAACTCCCCTGTTTTTGTTTCGCCACCAAAAGATACTTTCTCACCCATAAACCTATCAAACTCACCTGAACTTGTTAACTCCATAACTATACAAGGATACTCAGCATCGTTTGCCTCTGGAAACTGAGGGTATACTCTAATCCCAGAGTGGTCTGCGCGTAGTTTATCTATGATTGCTCTTTCTATAATATTAATGTGGTCTTGTGACATTACTTCTTCTTCCTTTTACTATTTCTTTTTCTTGCAGCTGCAGCCTTCCTACCTTTCTCAGGATGCAACTTATTGTGTTTTGCAGGTGTTACCTTTTGTAAGTTAGAACGTCGAGCGTTCTTTGCGGTATGCTTACCTTTGTTTTTGTGATGTACTACCTCACCTTTACCTGCGTTAGCTTTACGTCTGTAGTAGTGTGCAGATTT
>TARA_R100001463_G_scaffold88622_1_pt1 | contig 15276 bp, 16 predicted proteins | sample TARA_R100001463 | Tara Oceans TARA_R100001463 (sample SAMEA2622242) | marine metagenome | biome: marine biome (ENVO:00000447); feature: deep chlorophyll maximum layer (ENVO:xxxxxxxx); material: "saline water (ENVO:00002010), including plankton (ENVO:xxxxxxxx)" | depth 40 m
TATACGGTTAATACTTATCCCTGCCTCAATGCTCTTAATGAACCACTTTGGCCAAGTCGTTGGAATTATGAAGCACTAATTGCTAGAAAGGCAGAAGTAGGTTCTTTGATGTTTACAAGAGAATATATGTGTGTGCCTATTTCAACGGGAACTTCTTTGTTTAATCCTGAATACTTAGATGCGGCTAAAAATAAAGACTTAGTATTGAAGCCTTTAAGAAGAGAAGGCTACAAATATTTTGTTGGTGTAGACCCTGCTATATCTACTGATGGGGACTACAATGTTATTACAGTTATAGAAATGGATGCCGATGAAAATAAGTCTGTGATTTATGTTGATAGAGCAAAAAATGTTCAGTTCAGAGAGAATATACAAAAGGTAAAAATGATAGGTCAAGTATTCAGACCAGAAGCAATTCTTTTTGAAACCAATACCTTTGCTAAATCTTTTACACAGGAACTTAGACAAGTTGCAGATTTAAACATACATGACTTTAATACCACTAGAAGAAAGAAGCAAGAGATTATACTTAATTTACAAATGACTCTTGAAAATAACAAATTAAATTTTCCTTACGGTAATGAAGAGAGCAGAAGAGTAACTGCTATTTTAGTTGAAGAACTATCTATGTTTGCTATTACTGAACGGGGTAAGTTTGAAGGAATCGGGGCGCATGACGACATGGTTATGAGTTTAGCATTAGCAAATGCAGCCACATATACAGCCAACGAAAACTTCATACTACTAGATGATTTAGGTTTATTTGGCGATGTCCCTGATAATAAGGCAATGCCTAAAAGAACGGCTATAGGGTTGAATTTTTGAGGTGGTTATGTGACAGAGCAAGCAGATAAATATCGAGAGGCGGCTCAACAAATGAATCGTTTGGCTGAATTAGATGAAGAAGAGGAAGAAACTAAAGATAGTATAGAAACTCAATTAGATACGGAGTTAAAAAGTGTCTCTCATGTAATGTCAGAGCATGAAGAAATAACTAAATTAGCATCTACATTAAATATAAATTCTACTGAGGCTAGAAAACAGTTAAGTGTTTTTCCTGACCAATATCTTGTTGAAGAACATTCTATTCCTGATTTGATTAGAAAGATGAGAAAATCCCGCAGAGCATTAAAAGGGGAACAAAGAATTAAAATGGCAAAGGCTATTGATACAATGATTGATGCCTATGCAGACCATTTACAAAAGTGCATTGGTTCTATTACTTGGCTAAGTGATTATACTGTTCCTCTATCTAAAATGAGATATAATGAAAAAGACTTATCTAAACTTAATAAAATGAAAAGCCTTGAGTTAAGAAGAGAGACTGTCGATTCTCTATGTAAGTATTGGGAAGCCGAACAAAAACAAGAAGGCATGGCTTATAGTAAAGAGTATAGTGAACTTGCTAAAGAAATGAGATTGGCTAAAAAAGATTTTAGAAATGCTATTTCTAAAATTACTAACCAGTCTATTACTAAAACTAAAAAGCAAAGACAAGAAGATTTTATTCTTAAATCTGTTTGTGAACAACCCGGAATTACTGCACAGAACATTCACGAAATAATGCCTACTCCTTTATTTAAAATAAGTAGCCCAAATACAATTGCTAAAGCAATTAAAAAATTAGATATTGTTTCATCTAATGGTTCTTATTATAAGATGCCGTCTATGATTAAGAAAAATATTTGGGCTTATACTGCTGCTTTTATTGACTCTGATGGTTATATTACTTTAGACCGTAATATGAATCCAAGAGTAGGTTTAATTGCAACAGGTTCGAGAGGTAAGGCTTTCATGGAAGAAATGCATAAGTCAATAGGGTATGGGCGAATGCATCTAGACCAAAAATCTCCTCAACAGACAAGGCTTATTCAAAGATTAAACTTTTATTCACAAGATGATGTCACCGACTTGTTGACTAAGTGCTTGCCTCATTTTAGATTAAAGAAAGGCAATGCTAAACTACTTCTAGAACTTATCCGAATGAAAAAAGGATATAAGAAAACAGATTGGTATAAGTCTAGATGCGATGAAATTTTTAAGTTAATGAAATGGGAAAATCACAAAGACCACGTAGGTTACGATTGGCTCAAAGAAGATATTTATTTAACTGATATTGCTAAGTTACAAGCCAATTGTAAAATGTCTACTATGGATAGTTTAGAAAGCCATGAAAGTATTCTTAAACAACAAGAAAGGACTTTTGTAATTGAGTCTTATTCAACAGAAGATGAACCGATGGAAGATATTGAACTTAATATGATGGAAACGGCTAAGGAGTTAGGACTAGAAATAGATGCCTCTTATGAAGACATTGAGGATAACTTGCGAGATTGGTTAGGAGATAAACTTGGAGAGTTTAGCGGTTTTATTTGGTATGAGATTACTGCTGATGGGAAAAAAAGAGATTGGTTAAATCCTAAAAGTGATTATGATATGGTGTGATTTAGAATGGGTTGGTTTGAGATATTAAAATTGGAAAGTTTGGAAATATTAAAAGGGGATTCAGGGGGTCAACCTTGGTTATATGTAAATGTGAAAAGCGAACAAGCGGCAGTAGATTTATTTGCTTTAATTGTTAAAAATAGATTAGAGGGAAAAGATTGGGATGCTTCGCCTCCGGTCTCCGCCTTGGGTTTATTGGTGTCAAAATATAAATTTGATGAAATCGCTGCCAGCGGAAGCATGATTACTAATTTTGACCCACATAATCCACAAGAAATTATTAATGAGGCGAAAAAACTAAAATATGTGATTGATTTTGACGGTTATGAAAGGGATAAAAAATATATTAATGGGCTAGATTTAAATAAACATTTACAGTATTTCATTACAGTGATGAAAACACATGGGTATAATATGGAAGAATTTAAGAAAGTTAAAGGATTATTATCACAAGAAGCAAATAGTGGTGGGGGAGATGTTGATTTAACCCCTAAGATAAAACAAGTGATTCAAATGTTCAAACATATGAATAAGCCAATTACTCAAGAGAGTGTAATGGAAGAGTTAGACCTTGATGAGAAAAGTTGGAAAGACGAATATGATAAGTTGTTGCTCAATTAAAGTGAAGTGGTGAGGATGGATTTAAACATATATGAAGTTGGGCCTAGAGATGGCTTACAAAATAGTAAATTTAAAGTATCTACTTCTGATAAAATAACTATGATTGAAGAACTTTATTATGCGGGTTTTAAGAACATAGAGGCGACTTCATTTGTTCATCCTAAAAGGGTTCCCAATCTAGCAGACGCAGAAGAAGTTTTTTCTCAGACTAAAGAACTAGGAAACTTAGGAGTCCTTATTCCTAACCAAAAAGGATTTGATAGGGCTAAAAAGGTGGGTGCTAAAAAACTAAATGTATTTTTTTCTCCTTCTAATGAATTTAATATTAGAAACTTAGGAAAAAAATTAGATGAAGTATATGATAATATAAAGACAATGTTAAGTGATACTAATAGAGAAGATGTTAGAGCCTATGTTTCTTGTGCATTTGGTTGTCCCTTTGAAGGGCTACCTGCTGAACATGAATTGAAAGATGCCATCACTAAGGCCAGTGATATTGCTGAAACGGTTGTTCTCTGCGATACTATAGGTAGTGCTTACCCTACAAAAATAGCCAAAGCCTTAGAATTAACTCGGAATATTGATTCTAAAATAGCGATGCACTTTCATGAGAAGAAAATAGGAGGTAACAATATACTAAATAATGTTAAGTCTTCTTTAGACTTAGGAGTTACTTCTTTTGATTCTAGTATCAATGGGCTTGGGGGCTGCCCTTTTATTCCTACTAGTGGCAGCAACCTTTCTACTAACCAACTTGTTAGTTGGGCGCATGATAATGACTACGAAACAGGAATTAATCTCAAGAAAATGACTCATGTAAGTCGCTTTGTTAGAAGTTTAGAAAGGGTAAATGCATCATTTCCCGAAGGTTCTATAACTGAAGCATAGGCTGCAAAGTTTGAGGGGTGTAACATATGTCTGAAGGCAAAAAAAGATTTAGTTTAACTAATTTGTTTAGGCGTTCAACTCCTAAACCTATGGATAGAACTGTATTTAACATGGGTATTCAAGAAAGGCAGAATAGTCATATGATGACTGGGCCACTGATTTATAATGTTGTTAATCAATCAGTTATCACTAGAACTTGCATTACTCAATTAAAACAAGAAGTGTTTAGGCGAGGATATATTTGGGAAAAGGCTTACGAAGCAAAATGTAAAACCTGTAGTAAAACACACACAAGACCTGTTCAAGAGTGTTCTCGTTGTGGAAGCACTGACTTGCAATTACCGGACGTTAAGCAGTTAGAATATGCTGAAAAATTCATTGAGGGTTATGTTAATAAATCGGAGCAATTATTTATTGATGTATTACAAGAATTAGAAGATGATTTAAACATTATGGATGATGCTTACATTGTATTAGTCAAAGAATATTTTATTGACGGTAATGGTAAAATTAAAATGCACCGAGTTAAGGAACTTTACAGAGGCGACCCAATAACTATGTTCATTTATAGTGATGAATTAGGTCAAAGGGGAACTAAGGGATTTACTTGTATAAATCATCGGACTCTTATTTCTAACGAGCCTCATGAATTATGTGAAACTTGTGGCTCTAATCTATTCCCAGTTCATTATGTTAATAGAGTGAATGGTGAAGACCAGCACTTTTTGAAGGGTGAAGTCCTTCACTTTAGCAAATATAGTCCGACTCGATTATATGGTATGTCTCCTATTATTACTTTGTTTAATAATATAATGACTCTTATTGCTATGGAGAACTATGTTAATTCAGCATACACTAAGAGCCGAATGCCTAGAGGTCTATTGGCAGTCCAAACTAGAAATATGGAATCTATGAAATCTTTTTGGCGAGCAGTCAAAGAGAAGATGGAGGCCGACCCTCACTTTATTCCTGTTATGGGAATCGAAGCCGAGAATGGTAAAGGTGCAGTAGAGTGGATTAAATTTATGGATAGTCTAAAAGAGATGGATTATATTCAGGTTAAAGATGATTTAAGAGATAGAATCTCCGCATTCTATGGTGTAAGTAAAGTATTCATGGCTGATAACACCACTAGTGGTGGATTAAATAATGAAGGTATGCAAATATTAGTTACTAACCGAGCAGTTCAGAAAGCACAGACTGTGTATAATAATTATGTATTCCCTTTCCTAATTAAGCAATTTGGGATTACTGATTGGAATTTAAAACTACCTCCATCTGAAGAGGAAGATGAAATAGCAGTATTAAGAAAGAGAGAAATTGAAGTTAATATTGCTGCTTCAACAAAAAATTTAGGATTTGAAGTTGAAATGGATGAAGATGGAAACTTTACTTTTACTAAACCTGAGCCTAAAGAAGAAGAAGCCCCAAAGAAAGGAGAATCGGCTGAATTAGACCCTTATGCGGGAACTAATATTGATGCTTCACAAATGGGTCAAATGCAAGAACAAATGATGCAAGGTGAAGGAAAACCTCAAGAAAATCCAGCGACAACTAGAAATAAGCCTTCAATGAATCAAGGGCCAGATAAAAGGCTAAGTGGCCTACCATTAGCAGCGGGAAACCAAAATAATGATAAGCGAACTGAAAGGAGAATAGGTTAAAGGCAGAAAAAAAATCCCGCCAATTTTTTGAGAAATTAAGGTGACTAAAATGAACTGGGAAAATATAATTAAAGGACAGCCTATGAGAAGAAAGGTTCCTACTAAGGTAGTAGGGTTTGATAGGTCTGATGATAAAAAACAAAATAAAAGAACTTCTTTAAGAGAACCTAAAGATATTGAAGAAGACAGCCTTGATGATGTTGAGACAAATAAAGAATATGAAGATATGCTGGCTGCTTCAACTCACAATCAATTGATGGATGCTTTTGAAGAAAAATTAAATGAATTAACTCATAAAGAATTAATAGAAATATTAGTTAAGACACAAGGGATAATTAAATTGAAAAAACCAAAATTTTAAGGTGATTAAATTGACAGAAGATATGAGACAAAAACAAATTAGATTGACAAAAGAACTAGCACAGGTTAAGGCCATGAATGCCAGTTCTAATAATGATAAAGTTAGAAAAACTAAGGATATGACTATGGGTTTCCCTGCGGATAATAGCCCTAAGCCTTCTCCTTCATCAGCAGATATTCCTGATGTAATTACTCTTCCTCCTAAGAGACATGGAAAAACTGAAAACATTCCATTTTGAGGTGATTAAATGATTTTTGAATTGTCTAAGAATAAATCTTTGCTTTATGTTTTAAGTAAAGTGGAACTAGACGAAGAGACTACTGAGTTAGTTAAAGTAAAGGCTCCTATTTCTGATATTAAAAAATCTTTAGAAAATAACATTACTTCTTCTAATTTAATTCAATATAGAAAATATATTCTTAAAGCAACCAAAGAAGAGAAAGAAGCAGAAAAGGACAGACTGCTAAGTGAAGAAGAAGACTACAAAATAACTGATGATAGTAGTAGAAGAGAAGCAAGAGTAGTCTCTGGTGAAATAGAAAGTAAAGCAAGTGAAGAAAAACGTCGAGAAGATGTTTATAAAGATTTATCTGTTCTTCAAAATCAAGTGAGTGATTTAGAAAAAATAAGTAAAACTGCTAGAGTTACGCCAGATAAAACTGTTATTGGTGCTGGAAAAACATATCGAAGGTTTGGTAATAAAAAGGGAACATCTAATAAGTTATTAGGAACACTAAATTCGCTTAAGGACAATAACAATATTTTAATTAAATTATACTCTGATGTATTAAGTGATGGGGTGTTCTTTAGCACATCTAAAAAAGATGATATTGATGTTAAGAAGTTACAAGATAGAATAAACAAATTGCTAAACTCTTCTTTTCCCATCGCAGATAGTAATGAGACTATGCCATTCTATGAAGTAATTTTAAAACTGCATTCACAGAAGCATGGATATGAACCTAAGGCTACTAGAGATGACTCAAAAAGAGGGCGTGAATTAAGAAACGTAATGGCAAGGCTTCAGGGAAAAAACCCTAAAATCGACAATGAGTATGATAGAGCAAATAAAACTTATAAAACAATGATTGCTGAAATTCAAAGTATTAAAAACGAAAAAGATAGAATAGTTGATAGAATACAAGAATTAGAAGAAGTAGAAAAAAATACTGACAAAATAATTGAAAATAAATTAAGAAAATTAGTAATTGGTCTTAAGGCTGTTATTAGTCACAGTAAACCTGAAACTGCCCCTCCAGAAAAAAAGCCAGACCCTAAAGATTATCAAGATACTGAGTCTGGTAGAGCAGAATATGAAAGAAAATATTTGCGATGGAGAGATAGTAGGAGGCTTAACCCCATTGCCAGCAAACCAATCCAAGCAGTTGGCCCTAGTGCGTTATCTCCTGAATTTATTAAAGAAAAAACACAAGCAATTAAAGACATACAAGATAATCCTGAAAAGTATTTAGAGGAAGGTCGTCAGGAACTTGGCGAGGATATAGAGGTAGAAAAGGTTAAGTTAGAAAAACTTGTTAAGGACTTAGAGGTTTTTGATAGATTAAAAGAACCACTATCAGAATATAATAAAATACTTCGTAGGTATCTTTCAAATAAAAAAGATTTATTAGCGAGAGAAAGCCGAAAGCCTATCTATGTCATTAAAGAAAAACTTACGGAAAGCATTGGGTTAATTATTAAAATGCGACGAAAAGTCAAAAAAATAATTAGACTCTCTTCTGGTGCTTCTGATAGTATTGAGCAAGGGTTAGCCGATACTTTATTAGGTTCTGAGGGTGCTAAACTAACTATAGAAGCAGATGGTTTGAATTTTTTTGGGCTACCTACGATTGATACTGATAAAATGACTCGTATTGATAATTTAACTGATGAATATGAACAATTGGTTGAAGAACTACAAGAAATAGTAAATGAAATAAATCATATGATTGATGGAAGTGGAAAACAATGACTTGGGATTATTACGGAGAAGGTGAGGATTTTATCCTTAAAGAAAAGAAACAAGTGCCTAAAGAACTATTAGATAGTTTAGATGCTAAAGGCAGAAAGAAACTCAAAAAGGTTCTTCAATCAGCAGAACCTACTGAATTCTTCGGACAAGACTTTACTAAATTAGGAGAACTGATTGAGGTTCTTAGTGAGTTAGATTTAACTAAATCTGATAAGAAACTAAATAAAAAAATGAAATCAATGGATGAGCGAAACCTTGACATAGTTGCTACTGCCACCAAACTTCGTAAGGAGTATGAGTTGCTCTACCGTCAATTAAGGGATTTGATTTATCCTGCTGGAAAAGGGAAGTGAAAGAATGACAGAAGAAGAAACAAATATTAACGACGAAATGCTTCAAATAGTGAAAGCATTAGCAGATAAAGTAGAAGCATTAGAAAAGACTATTTATGCTAAAGATAGTCTTTTAATGAAAGCAGGACTAGTAGTGACTAATAGTCCTACTCCCGCTATGGATAATTCTATTGGTGGAACAGGAAGTGTCCCTACTGATGTATCTAATATGGATTGGTCAGATATCCATAAGATGGTTGGACAAATGGAGTGATTAAAATGCCGGAAAGAGTAACAAAGGAAGAAAGACAAATAAGCCTATTAATTGAAAAGGCCAGAAATGCAAAAGAGATATTAATTATGTCTTTAGAAAATAATCGTAATCCTGCTGAAGATGAATCAGAACATGTTAAACTAAAGCGACCCAAAGCAGAAAATTATGAACCTAAGTTTGTGTCAAATGATGGCCCTGCTAGTAATAGTTCTTATGCTGGTGAAACATTTAAAAAAGCATTTAGTATTCTTAAAGCAATAAGCGAAAGTGATTGGGAAGATAATCCTATGTTAAATGATGAAGCAAGAGAGTCGCTTAAACAAGATTTGCAACAAGCCCATGACCAAATGTCTAAACTTTTATCAGATGTTAAATCAGGTAAAACTGATATTAGTGGACAAATGGGAGCATTAATGTCTATGTTAGACACTATGAAAGATAGTATTAGTAGTAAGATTCCTGAAAGTTCTCAGCAAGATATTAACCCCCCTAAGAAAATAATTCCGACAATGGATTGATTGAGGAATCCATATGAAACTCGGCTCTATTGAGAAGGATAAGCAACCTTCTCAAGAAATACTTAGACTATTTGAAAAAACTAGGGTTGCCTATCTTTCTGCTAAAACAGACCCTAAAGAATACGGGGGCCGTTGGCGTAAAACAGTTGATTTAATAATTGACTCCTATAACAAATTAGATTCAGCAGGTAAAGAACTGAATAATTACATTGATGAAGATGACTTAATGGAAAAGGAAACCAAAGACCCTACTAGCCCTAGTGCTACTAATTTATTTGAAAAAATTAAACTAATTAGATATTCTTCAAAATTGGTAGAAGACCCTTTTTCTAAAATGTTTAAGGGAAATGTCTTAGAAGAATTGCTATCTAATCCTGAAAGCATGGTTAAATTCGTGCATTATGCGCTAAGAGAAGACAATAAAGTTCTTTCACCTGAAGTTCTAAGCATTAAGGGCATGGAACCTGACACAATAACAGAGGGTCTTGAAGGTCTTGACCTAGAGTCAGAGGATATTGCTCTCTATATTATTGAGCATTATGGGGATGGAAAAGACTCAAAGAAGGTTGAATCCAAAGTAACTGCTGCTATGGATGTATTAGAGTTAATTTTCTTTTCTAAACATGAAGAAGAAGAATGGGTCGAATTAACAGAGATTGAAAAGTCTGATGAAAAGAAATCTGTTTCTCATTTTATTATTCCTAATAAACCAATGTATAGAATATTTGATATTGAAGACATTAAAGAGTTAAAAGGATTTAGTGGTAATTGGTATGTTCAAGAAAAGTATGATGGTATGAGAATTCAATTACATAAATTAGATGATAAAGTTACTATTTATTCTTATAATGAAAAAGACATTACTGATAAATGTCCAGAACAAGTTAAAGAACTTAAAAAGAAAGAATACGGTGATTGTATTTTTGATGGTGAATTGATTCTATTCAAAGGAGAAGAAGCATTACATAGAGCAGATACTGTGGCTCATGTTTTTAAGAATAAATACCAAGACGCTAATTTAAGATGTCATGTTTTCGATATTATACGACACGAAGCACAGACTATGGCTGATGAAGAATTAAGTGCAAGAATGATTACTTTATTTAATAATTATTCTTCTAAATCTAATGATGCAATTGCCTTCCCTTCTAAAAAAGATACTAGAGAAGCAGATAATTTAAAAGATATTGAGAAATATGCTAAGGAAATGATGGAAATTCCTACTGCTGAAGGTGTAGTAATAAAAGATGCTACTTCTACTTATTATGTAGGCACTAAAAAGAACCCTAAGTGGATTAAGTGGAAAAAGTTCGTCGATTTAGATGTTATGGTTTTAACTAAAAGGAAAACCAAAAGCGGATTATATTCCTATGGTTTAGGTGTAGGGCCAATCACTGAAGACTTAAATAACTTAGTTGAGATTAAAGGAGATAATTATATGAATGTGGGTAAAGCCCTCAATACTAAAGTGTCTGTTGATATAGGGGATATTATTAGAGTCAAAGTAGATGAGGTCAAAAAGCAAGGAGATTCCTATAGTTTATATTCTGCTAAAGTAATAGAAGTGCCTGAAGTAAATTACCCTGATAAATTAGTTACTCTAGAATTACTTTCTAAAGATACTAAAAAATCTTTAAATTATGATGTTGAGGCCTTAACTAAAGGTATTAAAATTACTGATTATATTCACGGTGAAACTAATTTAATTATTAAGTCTGATATGAATGGATTTACTATTTATGGCTTCGAGCAAAATAATTTAATGTCTAAAAACGCTTTAATGGATTTAGATATGTGGAAGCAACAGGCTATTGATATTATGAAATCCAAACAAAGCGAATTAACTGTGGCTATTTTTCAATTCTTAAAATTAAAAGGGCCATCAATTATTAAAGAAGTGCATCTTCATTTAGTAAAAAATCACCCATCATTATATGAAGACATTTTAGAATCTAAAGAAACTGATTTAAAACAATGGGCTGGATTAAGAGATGGTATTTCTATACGAGAAAATAAATTGGTTGCAGATGAAGATAAAATTATGCAAGAAGAAGAAATTTTAAAGGAATATAAGACTCCTGAAAAATTACAAGAAGGACAATTTAAATTGTATTCTAGAGAAGATGATAATGTTACTTTAGCAATTAAATTAGAAAAAGAAACTATGTTTTGGACAATTGAATTAGATGATGAAAAGGAACTATTTGATTTATTTGGTGCGGCTGGTAAATATCCAGCAGAAGTAGCAAAGAATATTGAAAGAGGTAAGGTTATTGATTCCGGCAAAATTAAATTAGGAGTCCAAAAAGATGGCTACCATGAATATTTTTTAGAAGGTAATAAATTTGAAACTAAAATGCACTTTAGAGTAATTGAAGTTAAAGGAACAGAAATGTGGTTAGCATGGACTGGCTATAAACAAGAACCTGCTGATACCGAAACAGATGAAGGGAAATGGAACATTTATGCTGATAAATATAATAAATTACCCTTTCCTAATTAAAAGATAGTGTGTTCTTTATATAGTAGATTGAGCAACAAAGAGTTGAGGAAGAATGAGTTCGGCGGTAATGTCAAACAGAGCCAACGAGTTCAGGATTCTAAAAAGCGATGAATTAATGATAGGTGGTTATGCTTCTATTGAAATCGTTGATAAACAGAATGACTTAATTACACTCAAAGCACTTAAAGAAGCAACTAACAAATATATGGAGAACCCTAAGTTTAGAAATGTAATGACTAATCATTCTAATGTTCAAGTAGGGGAAGTTGTAAAATCATACAGAGACAAAACAGGAAAACTTTGGAAAACAGAAGTAGATGATGTGGGATTTTTTGTAGTTATTAAATTAAGAGATGATATAGAAAAAGCCAAGGAAATAAACAGAGGCATCAGAAAAGGTTCGTTAAGGTCATTTAGTATAGGTGGGCAAGCATTAGAGAAAGTTAAGAAAAACCACCAAGAATTAGGAGACTACAACGAAATTAGCAAATTAGAATTACATGAAGTAACAATCTGTGAAAAAGGAATAAACCCAGAAGCAAGATTTGATATTCTAAAACAAGATAAAAAAGAAAAAGAAGTGAGCAAAATGACTAAAATTGAAAAAGCATTAGCAGAATTAGACGCACTTATGGTTGAAGTTAATACTCTCCGTAAGGAAGAAGACGAAAGCATGGACATGCCTGAAGAAGAAAAGGGAATGGACATGACAGAAGAGGAAGATGAGACTGAAAGCATGGAATACATGGACAGTGAAGAGAAAGCCTATGTTCCAACAGTAGATGGCGCAGGAGTTCAAATCGGTGATAATGCTGATAGAGTCGTTATTGACAATGGTAAGCCAAAGTCACACGATATGCCAGTAGTAAAGGCTTTTGACAATGGAGAACTAAGCACTCTTGATTTGTCTAATGCTAACATCGAGAAGGCTTACGAGGCTTACCGTCAAGAGCAACTTGAAAAGTTGGCTTATGACAATCTACAAAAAACATTTGATGCTCGCTTTAACGCAGAAGTTTCTGATAAAGAGACTATTCTAGCAAAGTCTCAATATGATGCACAAGCAGAAATCGCTTCAATGAAGGAAGAGTTTACTCAACTGAGAAAGTCTCTAACTGACGAGAAGAATTCAATCGTTAAGGCTCAAGAAGAGTCTGTAATAAAACTCCCAAATATGGATGAATTGGCCGAGATGAATTGGTCTGATATCCACAAAATGGTAGGGGGCATTTAAGATGACAGGATATATTAACACAATCGCAGATTTAGAAGCAGAAACATACGGAATTAGCCATACAGGTGCATTTGGTAATCAATTGCTTAAGGCACAGGGAACATTGTCTGGTATTCACACAGCCCACGATGGAGCACAAGGAGCACCTTCTGGTATTAATGCTAACCTTTACAATCAACTATATGGACAAAAAGTTTGGTCTATGCTAAACCGAGAATGTAATGCTCTTTCAGTAATTGCTAAGAGACCATACACTTCTAGTGGTTGGAGAGTTCTAAGTAACCGTCCTGCTGGTGGCTCTGGTAATTCTTTGGATATTACTGCTGCTTCTAACGCTACACTTGATGCTTCTCAATTAGGAGAAGATTCACTAAGAGCAGACTTTATTGGTGGAGTTCCAGAAAATGCTTCATTAGATACTGTTAATGATGGATTGATGCCACTTGCACCAACTTACACAACACTACATACAAGCCCTAAAATCGTTGCTCATCAATTCGCTTTCAGTGAGTTGGCAATGGAAATGGCTCAAATTGATGATGGTATCGGTGATATTAGAGCACAATTGAGAGAAGATATGGGTAAGCATCATGCTGAGGTTCAGAACCAAATGCTTGTTATGCCTTTGGAAAACTATTCTCCAACAACCGCATATACTACTGTAACTACTGGTATGGATAGAGCATATACTTCTCTATACAAGATTATTACTTCAACCGCTGAGATAGTTGAATTGGCTGATAACTCTGGTGGAAACTTAGTTGATGCTGCTACTGATGCTAGTATTAGTCACATTTACGGTTCAAACCGTGATAGTGGTTCATTCCTTGATGCTCAAGTAAGTTTCGGTGCAGGTTATACTAGTGCAGAAGCACGTCAAATGACTCTAACTGTAATAAACAATATGATTAGAGATTTGAGAGTTGCTGGTGGTTCACCAAAGGTTATTCTAACTGGATATGATACACTACAAACTCTTTCTGACCTATTGCAAGCCCAAGAACGCTTTATGGACAGAAAGGAAATTGTCCCAACAGTAAACGGTGTTCGTGGCGTTAAGGGTGCAGAAGTAGGATTTAGAGTTTCTACCTACTACGATATACCTCTAATTCCAGTTGCTGCTATGCCTTCAACTGGGGCTAACTCTGCTTGTATTAGTGATATGTTGTTTGTCGATACAGACCACATTTGGCTATCAGTTATGAAGCCTACTCAATACTTTGAAGATGGTATCAGTAACGGAAACCCATTCGGCGTCGGTTCTCTTGGAAACAAGGCTCTTTACCGAACTATGGCGGAAATGGGCTGTTCTTACTTCAAGGGTCAAGGAAAGATTACCAACTTACTCTGAGGTGATTAGTATGGCACTAGCATATACAGTTACGCTTTTAGCAGACCATAAAGGTTTTACAAAACCAAGAGCAAATGGTGACGAATATATGGTTGACGCATTAGTTGATGTAAGTTCAATAGTAGCGGCAGGTTCAGTAATACCTGCTTCTGCTTTTGGGCTATCATCAATTACTGCGGCAGTTATTACAGGACACGATAACGCTAATGCGCTACAACCACAGATAGAATGCTCAGATGTTGGGGCTTATGAATCTAATAGTTCAATAGCACTAATGTTCACAAGTTTAGACGGAACAAATGCTACTGCGTCAAATGACGCTAACGGTGGTTCTGTACGAATGCGTGTTTATGGGCAACTTTGAGGTGATTTGATTGGTTTCAGTCAAATTGTCTGATAATGCAACAGTTTACGAGACTTCTCTAATGGGTAATAGACTCACTAGAGAAGTCTCGGCTTCTATTAATATGGATGCTGCTTTAGTTAGATTAGGGGATAAAAACCTACTATTTACCTTTGAAGAAAGCGATAGGGAAGAGTTGATGCAAATTGACACTAAGTTATTTGCTTTACTTACAAGTGAATTAAATACAGAAATACTTACCCACACGCAACTAGCAGATATGCTTTTACCAGCAAAGGTAGTAGTAAAGCCTAAGCCTAAACCTAAGCCAAAAACTACAACTAATAAGCCTAAAAAATCCTCTTTGGTTGAATAATCAACCCATAGGATTAAGAGGGATGGCTTTCTTAGGTCAATTGAACGGAGAGGATGAAGTATGCCGAGTTGTCGAAGTAGTGGTATTCTTACTGCAAGTGCAGTAGTTAATGCTGGAAGATGCAAGTTAATGTCTATTCATGTTCAGAATACTGGTGTTGGTGCGCCAACAACTATTAAATTATTTGATAATGCTTCAGGCGCAAGTGGTACTGAATTAACTAGAATGATAGTTGAACCGGGATTAGCCCCAGTAGAGTTTGATTTGCATGGTATAATCTGCTTAAATGGATTATATCTAGATATATCCACAGGTGCAGGTACAGGTGCAGCAGTTTCCGTTGAATTTGCTTGAGGTGAATTAATATGCCAGCATTAAACACAGATACTAGGCT
>TARA_R100001463_G_scaffold29723_5_pt1 | contig 15263 bp, 9 predicted proteins | sample TARA_R100001463 | Tara Oceans TARA_R100001463 (sample SAMEA2622242) | marine metagenome | biome: marine biome (ENVO:00000447); feature: deep chlorophyll maximum layer (ENVO:xxxxxxxx); material: "saline water (ENVO:00002010), including plankton (ENVO:xxxxxxxx)" | depth 40 m
AGATAAAACACCGTTAAGTAGACCTTTTTGAGCAATTACGTTTCTCAGACCAATGGTTTCTAAAGCACCAACAGCAATACCTATTGGTACAGCTACCATAGCTTTTTCAGATTCAGTTATATTATCAAATTCAGGACTCTCCTCCATTTCTTCATAAACATGCTCTGAAGTCATGGAATACATTTGGGCTGTTCTTTGAGCCCATCCGTAACCTGTGCTTCCTCCAACCATAGCTGGTAGTGATTCAGCTAGACCTAGAACAGCTCCTCCCCAAAAACCCTCACTCTTCATCTCTTCCCACTTCTCCGTAGTGCTATCGCTCATCCATAGTTTTCTAGCCCCCTCATCGACTGCATCAATAAGACCCATATCCGTATCCACTCCAGCTGCTGTTTCTGAGAATGGATTTCTAAACCTTTTGCCACCATAAAGTATGTCAACCAAAAACTCATTTTTATCTGCTGAAGATAGTGATTCGTAAGTCGGGAATGATGTTGTTCTTGTTAGTCCAATCGGCATCCACCAATCTGTGTTTATTTCCACTTTCGTATCATAGTCCTTGAGCCATTTTACGGTCTGCTCGTAGTCTAAGTCTTGTGGTATCTCTATGCCCTCGGCTTTAGCTCTCATCTTTAACTGCTTAGCCTTGTCTTCGTCTGTTAGTTGAAGTGATGACTCCATCTCATAGTTAAAGCTCTGAGCTAATCTCATTGCTGTTTTAGGGACATTTGATATTGCTCCTTTGATGAGCTTGTTGTATATACCTCCAGCCCAACTACCTTGAGACCTTTGCATGTCATAAAACTCACCAGCAGCCCTATCAATAACAGCCCCTTTAGATTTAATGTCCTCCTCCATCTTTGAGATGTCCGAGAATTGAGATTGAATGTTCTTCTGTAATGAAAGAAATCCGTCGTACTCCTTTTTTAGTTTAGGGTCTCTAGCTATTTCAGTTTGACTATAGCCTTCAAACCTATCAGCTTCTTTTTTGAAATCTTCATACTGCTTAACGAAGGTGTTTCGCTCGCTTATAAAATCCTTCGTTTCTGTATTGAATTGTCTTACGGTGTTCTTTATTTCTTCCTCGTCCAAGAATACACGCTTGCTATCGATAGCCTTCTGAGTGTCCTCGAAGACACTATATTTTTCAGATTTGTTTTTCCTTAGAAAATCTTTAAGTGCTTCAGCTTCCTTTGAGTTATTTGAGTCAAAGAAGTTGTCGGCTTGGAATACTTCGGTTTCATCGTTGTCCGCTGTAACCTTTATTGCGTCACCTAGAGCTCCATCCTCCTCAAATGTAAATCCGTAAGATGAAAGTTGATTGTTTAGTTTAGGAACTATGAATTCTTCTTCATAGCTCATTAGGTCATTATCAATATTTGATAAACTCTTCTCGAATAAATCTCTTTCGTCAAAAAGGGTCTTCTTTTCGTTCCCCTTAAACTCGTAAAGACCCATGCTCGCAGCTCTGTCAAATGCCTCATCACCAGACAGCCTTTCATAGTCATCTGGATTATCGGTAATATTATTCTCGTCTTTAGGGAATAGCGATGGTATCAAGTACTTGTTTACCTCCTGTGGCTCACTATTAATGCCCTCTCCGTAAAAGCTATTCCAGTTGTCAGGATTCTTTTTAACTATTGGAGTACCATCTTTCGATAAAGATTCTGATTCTGGAGTACTCGGAAGTGCTAACTCTGTGGAATCCATAGACACTGGAGGTAGTGTCTCTCTATCAATATCTGACTCCCCCAAACCACCACCTTCCGATAGAGATTCCGTAGTACCTTTTTTTTTTAAATCAACTACCTCCTCAACAACAGGAGAGTCAGCAAAGAATTGAGAACTAAAATCATCTTGAGACTTGGTGTATAAACCTTTGGTTTGCATCAAAGAGTACAGCTTCTGTTGCTTCTCTGGTAATGAAAACTGCTCGTTGAATTCGTCGTAACTTTTAGTGTACAGACCCTGCTCTACAAGTAGTTTGTGAAGTTTTTCTTTGCTATCGTTCATTCTTTACCTTTTATAGGTTGTCAGCAGCTCCGCTACCAGTTCCTAATTTCAATATTCTTTCAGCATTAGCTTCGGTCATTTGTCCTCTTATGAAGTCATCTAGTCTTTTCTTCTGTACCTTAGAGCCTGCTTTGTCTTCGTTTGTTAAGATTTTAATACTAGCATTATTTACTGGGTTAGTTATTGTTAATGAATTAGAAAGAATTTCTTTGTTCTCCACACTTAGACCCATTAAGGATAATTGACTCTCTATATCCGATTGAACATACTCATCATCCTTATCGAAAAACAAATCAGAAGGTATTGCACTTGTTATTATATTTATAGCCTGAGATAGGGGCTCTGCTTTTTCAGTCTTCCCTTGTCTAGTAGCATATATATTCTTAACATATTCAGGATTGTAAGTAGCATCCTCTCCGAAATTACCAGCTGCCGATGTAGCTTTACGTATGTCGTAATCTCCGTAAATCTCAGTACCAAGTTTAATCCAATCTTCTGTAGATGGGTCTTCACCGATGCTGACTGTTCTGTTTTTTGCAGAGTTAGTATACGTAAACGAAACTTCATCTCCGTTATCTGAGAACTCTATACCAAGCATCCCTTGGTCTTTAGCTAAATCACTTCCAAGAATACCTTCAATTGCTGATTGGGTTTGAGCAGTATTTTCTGCGTCGTACAGTTTAGACCAAAAACCAACTACCGTCTCTTGTTGTTTTTTTGCTTCGGACATTTTTAAAGAGGATACACTAGGAGGATTGTAATCAGGCACAACTTGAGTCGTGACGCTCTTGTCTAGCTTGCTTCGGATTGCAGTAGTAATCTTCTCTCTTACAACCTCTTCTTGTTCTTCTGTGAATTTGGGTACAGGTCTGCCTTGTGCATCGTTCTCAAGTAGTATTAAATTAGGATTATTTGCGTTGAATTCATTAGGGTCGTATGTGAACGTGTATTCATTACCTTTCTCATCTTTTCCAACGTAATCAGTAAGCATTGACGTCACGTTGTAAATATTTGACATCTGAGCTGTAATCCAATCCTGCTCTGAATCAAAGTAATAATTGGCTGTCTCTGCTAATTCAGAGGATAGACCCTGTTCCATTAGCTCGTCTTTTGTCATGTTTTTAGCCATAGGGTTTGAAAGAACCTTAATAAGCCCTTTTCTCTGAGAGCTACCAACACTTCTAATCACCGTCTGCCAGTTCCCTTGAGTCTCTACGAATGAAGCCGTTGATTTCTCTAATTGATACTTATCAAAATCACTTCTAATGTTATTCTTAAGTGAAGACACTGAGCGAAGGTTGTTCGGGTTTGTGTCTAACTCCATAACTCCGTTTGCATTCATTCTCTTGAACGCAACAGACACTTTTCCAGTTTCAGGGTTGACTACCAGCTCAGACTTATTGAAGTCACCGAATCCTTCTACCTGCTCCATAAGCCACTCCTCAAGCCCTTGAGACGCCTTTGACGGGTCTTCAGACATATATCTCTCCATCTTGCGTGAGTACTCGTCTTGATATGACTGAACCAAGTCAAACGCTTCATCAGTGCCATCAACAAGATTTTGCCTCATCAGGGTGTAGTCGGACGGCTTAAGCATACCAGACTTTAGTAGCTTCTCTTGCATGAGCATTTGCTGTTGAGCTTGCTCTCCATACTTCAAAGCCCATTCGTTTATTGACGTTGACTCCCCTTGAGGGGTTTCGTTTAGATTCTTTTGAAACTCTCTTGTAGCTTCATCAATAGCAGCCTTCTTCTTCTCTCTAAGCTCAGCCTCGTTCTTGAGTGTGTCGCTAAAGTTCTTCCCAACCTCAGCCCAGTTTATTTGTGCCTGTTGGTCTCGCTCTTGATATTTGTAATAAGTAGTCTCAGCCATTATTAACGATTAAGGTAAAAAGGGTTTTGGTATGCGTCGGTGTATTCTTCCGACATGAATAGCATATTTCTTTGGTCGGGACTTAATTCCCTTTTGAACTGACGGAACTGTCGTTTCTTCATATCACCAATGGCATCAAAATCTAAGTTAGTAAATCCGTTGGTAACATCTCCTGCTGCACCCATACTTTTAGACACACGACCTTTTCTCCCCGTTACATTTCCAAACTTTTCATATTGCTCTTGGTCAAACTGCATACTACCAACGGCAGCTTTTTGAGCAGCCAAGTCTTGTTGGTATAGCGGGACAAACTCTATTGCTTGACCAACCATACTTACTATTCCTTTCATAGCATCGGATTCAGATTTGCTTTTGGCTACAGCAGCATCAGCAGCGGCAATCTGAGCCCCTTCAACATCTCCAAGGTCAAGTTGTGCTCTTAGGTCTCTTAATCTTGACTCCTCCTCAACTTGTGCAGCCTTTATGTTGTACATATCTTCAGCCATCTGGTTTGCTATCTGTCTCTGTCCCTTTTGATTGGCATCTAGAACTCTTCCAGCAACAGCCCCAGCACCTCTGGTTTCACCTTGAACTGCAGCGTCAATAGCTTGTGCGCTAGCATTAAGCATCGCTTCTCTTTCAGCATCGTAAGCCCCTAGAGGGAGTGTTAGCTCCTCAAGAAAATTCACTCCTAGCTTTTTTCTAGCATCATTCATGCGTTGAGCAGCTTTTTCCTCAGCGTCCTGCATCGCTTTTTTCTGCTCTTTAGCCTGAACAAACGACATTGTTGTTGTAGCAGCTGTTGTTGCCAATCCTACTGATGCTGCTATAGTTGTAAATGCTGCCATTTTATAGTTTTTTAATCATTTCGGTTTGATACGAGTCACCCTTAACGTACCCTAGGTCTTCATATTTTGAAATCAAGCTATCATTTTTAATCAAGGCATAAACAAATTTGCACCCACTCAACTTACAAGCATTAGTCAATGATAGCAACAATAGTTTAAGAGAATGCTCTCTCCCCTTCTTGTCGGTGTATGACTTGTTTGATATAATCCAATCAGCCCAAGCAACCTTTGAGTTTGTTACGTATATAAAACCCGCACAAACTGGAGTGTCACCGTCGTAAACAATAAACCCACCAGTCCCGTCATCTGGAAGGAAGTCCCTCTTAGGAGCTTCCCAAGACCAATCCTTCCACCAACCAACTAATGTTTCACTATAATCACAACTATTAAGAGGTCTTATGTTTAATTCCATACGTGTACAAAGATACTAAAATCAAGGGAAGGACTTCATCACATCTGACTGAACAGCGAATAACTCAACCTGCTCTGTGCTTGAGTTGGTTATAACAAACCTTCCGTAGTGACCAAGTATACCATGTGACTCAGCGATTGCGCTCTTTATGTAGAAGAAGTACTCAGTTCCAGACGTAGGTAAATTTCCAGCGGTGGTATCAACAACTAGTTGATTTAAATCATTTGGAAGGTTGATGTTAATGGCTGTCACCTGACCGCAGTAGGTAGGTGTTGGGAATCCGAAGTATAGATTGTCACCAACGCTAATTATACCACCAACCTGAACAGATGTATTAAAGTTTATCAGAACAGATGCGGGGTCTGTTGTATCTACAGTGCTGCTTGTTGATATACCATTCACAGACCTAAGAACATACTCATCATCCCCAGCTGGAGTTTCTCCGCTATTCCTCATAAACGCAAACCAAACCTGCTCTTTCTTCTCAAACCAAGACTCATCAATAGTTCCTGATGTTTGAACATCAGACGTCATTGTGAGTGACCAAGCATCAGTTCCCTGTATTGCTATTGTTTTAAACAACTTATTGTCAATTGGGTTGTCGTTGAACACGCTTGTCAAATTGCTACCGTACTGAACACCGTAGAAATTATTTCTTAAATCATTGACGTTATGCCTAAATAAATCCCCACCCTTAAAAGTGTAGAAGTAGTTATTCATGCCAATCATAAAGTCAGGGGTGAAGGAATAAAAGCTAGTCCATCCCTTTACTTTTTTATCTTCGTATGTAAGTGTGTATTCAGCCATTTCCTTTTTTTAACAACTACCCTCTGATATAATTACACCGTCCTGTATTTGAGAAACCCTATTGACGCCAAAGTTTATATATCCGTCTGAAACATAATTCAACCCATCTTCGTCCGTAAATATTAAATCGTGTACTTCAGGAAGTGAACTGACCCCATTAACCTTCACGATGTAGTAGGTTTCTGTTTGTGAATCAGCGCAAGCAATCAAAGCTGTTGACTGTGGTTTCGTCCCTGAGAATCCTGTTAGCTTAGTTGGACACCCTGCTAAAAAAGAAAAATCTTGTTTATCCTCGTTGCAAGGTACTGCTATTTGTATAACGATGTTTGATGGCGACGCAGACGTTTTAGGTATTACGATATGACATGTAGACGGATTGTCAACAGTTGTTTGAACATCACTTGGGTCTAATATTACACTCTGGTTGACGCCTGAGTCAACAAAAGAACTACCGCTAAATAGGTACTTGTCGAGCATGTGACCAGTTGGCTCTGCCATGTTAGAGCATGTTGACGCTGTTTTACCCATTATAGTGAAGTTTCCTGCCGTTCCGCTCTCAAGAAGACCATATGCGGATGATGAAAACTTATTGTAGTACACGCCATCATACAGAACCCGCATACCTTTAGGAATGTTTTCAGGGTTTAGCTCTATTGTTATAGCTCCAATTGCAGTTCCAGCGTTAACTTCAATCTCGTAATACCCTCTACCCTTGTCTGAAAATGAAAACCTAGGCACTGGACATACGTTAATACATATCGGGCAGGCTGAAGATGGCATCAATACGCATCCCACCTGCTGACGAACTATTCCATCAGCAGCATACCAACCGTCCGCTGAACAGGTAGTCAAGTCTGAGTCGTCAAATACGGCTGTTGACGTAGCTAATGATGAGCCGTTTAAGAAAAATGTAGGCATCTATTTTATTTTAAAGGCATCTGCAACATGCATCATCAGCATCTGTTGCGTTATAGCAAAGGTTAGTAACTGTGTTCTTTCTCCTGTAGTCGTATATAATGTAAAGATACGAAGCACTTGTGTTTGGTACAGTGAAGTCTCCATAATTTGCGTCCCCGTCATTCACGATAGGCGTTATGTCGGTAGAAGCAGCTAACAAAGCACTAATGTCGGCTTGGTTGTTCTCGTAAAGAGTGTTATTCCAATGCCACCTCAAGTTATCTGATGGATGGAAGTCGTAGTTGTCGTTTGCTATCTTGTTCGAGAAAACCCTAACGGTAGCCCCATATGTAGGTATAACACCCTCACCCATAAATCCATTTGTTACTTGGTACTGAGAAACAATAGGATTCAGTGGTTCATCATCAAATTGTATTTGATTAGATTGTGTAGGCGAGTTGATACCACCATCAGTAAACATGAACTCGTTATGTATTAGCTTTCCAGCATCATCTAAGTTTGTCAAACAAACCTCAATGACACTAAGCGGTAACCCTAAAGGACATCCAACAATAACCTCAATCGTTGTGTCCTCTTGAGCAAATATGCTCACCTCAACAGTATTAGGTTTAACTGAGTTCTTAATAAATGAAAGAGTTCCAGACTCTGTAGCTATACCAGTCTGATACGTATTACCATCCCATACCGCTGTTATCTGAACAGAGTCGCCTACAATAAAGTTGTAGTCAATATCAACGTCGCCTGTAGCATCCCCGATGTTTACGGTGTACGTAAAAGTAGAGCCAGCCTCTATGAAGTATGTCTGAACAGACCCGCAGTCAAGATTAACCTGATTAACTGGCAGTTCATTATCGTTTGATGACAGGACGTACTCGTTTGTGTATGGGTCATAACCACCAAGTTTCTGAGTGTTGAATGAGTCTATGGCTAGGTTTCTAAACCACGTCTTCATGCCAGTGTCTGAAATTAAATCTAATGATTGACCTCTACCGTCACCAGTTAGTTTAATCACCGCCCCTCTCTTCATGTCTGTGAAGAAGTAAAACTCACCCCACTTAACAAAGCTTTCAGGGTTCTCCGAAATCCCGTACTCCTCCTCTCTTGAAATCTGCTGACCAAGAACCTCAGGCACTGACGTAAGAGTTCCGCCTCCAGAAGAATCCGAAAGTAGATTCTTTCCAGCTAACACATACGATATCTTGTCCTCTTGAAGAACTAGTATATCGGTCTTTCTTCCCTCAAGAACTTGAGTAGCACCAAATGACTGCTCAAGTGGCTTGAAGTTTAGGAGACCAAGGTTGAACTCATTTAGCTTGTTTACGTTCGACTCTTGGTTGTACACACCACTGTAAGTTATGTCAGCAAACCTGTGGATTTCTCTATATTCCTTGCTAGTAGTTTGAGTTGCCCTGTTTCCTAAATTAAACATCTTACCAGCTACAGAGTCACGAACCTTGTAGCTTTCAACTCCGTTACCGAAAGCAAAGCAGTTAAAGAAGCTGGTGTCAATTATCGCTGACTGACCAAGACCGATGTTCTGGTCTTGAACATTTCCCATGTGCTGACCGTTAGAATCAATTTCAAAACATTCGTCTGATTCATAGAACAAGTCAGGTACTGAGTCCTGTGGTTCTGTTTCAAAAACAACAGTGCTATCGTATCTAGTTATAGTGAACTTGGATGATACGGTAGATTTATTTGGATAATCGTATCCCTTAACCCCTCTTATCAACAAATATAATTTACCGTCACCATCACCAATTCTAGTAAACTGCATCATTGCCCAATCCATCGGTACTTCGTTTAATATCGGCCCTGTAGCATAGTCTGAAGTTAAGACTGGGTCAAAAACAATATTAGGTGTAGTTCCTAAACCGTTAGTCAGGTCAACACCCTGTCCCATTTGGATTTCTACGTTATCACCAATAAACCAATCATACATATTGTCATAATCGGATGTAGACGTGAGAGACTTTTTTATCAAGTAGTCAATGTTGTAAGGGCTTCCCTCAGGGTATCCACCTCTCTTAAATCTTATTTCAAAATCAATTTTTGCCCCAGCTGGCACTGTATAATCAGTCCCTAAACCAGCCGTGTAATTCATCGGTTGAACAATTTGAGGGTAGTTAATATACGGGATAGTATTAGAAGTGGTTGGAGTACTAACATTGTAGTATAAAGAGTAGTCAACCACTCCTTGCTCAAAATCAATTAGGTTTAGTGATTCAGTTTTAACCTTCATGTAAACACCTTCAGGAACTTCACTAGATAAGAACCCAGCCTCCTGTGCTTCCTTCTCTAGCACTGTAACTGTTACGCAAGAACCTATTCTTCCATCACTATCCCTCTTTACTATAAGCCTATCTCCGACTTCAACCTTAGCAGCGTTCTCACCTTGAAGAAGGAAGTACACATCATTACCGTCAACGCTTTTAACGAACGTATTAGACATTATTGTCTGATACCCTTCCCTGTCTGGTTTTATTCCAAACCTATATGTTTTAGCCCAAGAAGGGGCTCTTTGAGTAGAGGGTATTGTTATTCTAGCTTGGTTTTTTAGGTTGCTATTCTCGCATGGTACGTATATCGTGTTCGAAGGGCTCACTAAATCAGTGCTGGCTCTTTTAAACTCATCCATATACACTATGCTTAACTCGTACCCCCTGTTACTGTGAAGGCTTCGTACTGATGAAGGGGTCGTAAAAATACAGTCTACATCTGTTACCGACATGTATGAATAGACATTAAACGCAGGTGAAGCAACATCATCAACCCATCTCATCGCAGGGAACTGAAAGCTAATCTCTGTGTCTCCAATGCTTGACACTATCTTTATAGGTTCTTGACCTGAATCTATACCTGACTCATACTTTGTATAAACACCTAGATTTTCCTGAAACGCACAATTAAAAGTGTCTGTGAATGTGTTACCTTCGCAAGACGTTGGATTTATTGCGTCATAAACTGGCAGTATGTTTGAGCTCGTTCCTACAGCGTCTAAAAACTGTTGGCTTATTGATAAGTCATAAACAGAACTATAGTCTTGGGGGAGAGTGAAAGTAAAGGTTCTAACGAAACTACTAACTACTGCTGGTGATGGATTAGGAGTCAGTGCAGGGTCTAGTGTAAAAGCAGTTGTGTTTGAAAATGTAAACTGAAAAGAAATTATACTACCCTCCTTTAATTCAGCACCGTCTAAATCAAATGTAGATACCGAATTAAAAACAGACACAGCCCCTCCGAAAGTGTAGTCTCCAGTAGAGGTTGAACTAGGTATTGATAATGCTTGAATCTCAGATGATACCAAACTAGCAATATATGTTATGCGTGTTTCGTTCCCGCTTGCATCTGTCAAGTTGTACCCTTCTGTGTAATTGCTATAATGTATCCTATTCCCCATTAATGTCTGAGCAACGGCTGTTCTTGGCACGTTGTCATAAAGTCTTAATATCTCAGAGTCTGGAAGGATTGTAGCTATCTTACTGTTTGTAAATGAGAACGTGTAATCTGAGTTATCTGGAATACCTAAAACATCCTTGTCCAGTCTCTCTATTATTCTGATTATAGAGTTGTTAGCCTCTTTAAACAACAGGTCTATGCCAACGACTAGACTGCTGCCAGTATTTACGGTTACTTCAGCCGTGTTGAATAGGTTAACCATCCCTTCGTTTAAGAAGTTCTCATTACTGAAATTAAATGTCGACGGTATGAAGGCAGGTGTTGAGAACTGAGATGTAGCCGAGTATTCGTTGTTTGCGTATTTCCATCTATACCCAAAGCAGATAAATCTTTCAGATATAAAGTCTTGGTCTTGTCCTGTTTGAGACAGCTCAACCGTCGGGGATGTGTTAGGTGGCTTCCTAATGACTAAAATTTCCTCTGCTGTAAACCCATCACCCGAAGCCAATGGTGCTCCGTAAGTGTGTTCTACATCAATTCGTCTAGGTTGATTAAATGCATCTGTAAAAAACAGTAGATTCTCTACCATGTTGATGCCATTGACTAGGTACTGCGGATTAAAGTTTAACGTGGTGTCAACCCCACCGCCATCATCAACACTTATTATGTGATATATTATTGTTGAACTAACCGTATTGTACGACACAATAAGGTCTATCTTGCCTGTTGGAGAAGAATTAAATGATGGGTCGTGAATCATCCAATATATTGTCTCTCTAGCACCGTCCTCAAATGCACCTATGCATAATGCGTCGTCGCTTAGTTGATTTCCTTCATACTGAATGGATGTAAGCTGAACGTTACCCTTAGCGTTCTCGACTACGCCAGCGTCATCATCCTCCGTAGAGCCCATCCGTATATTCAAAGCATCAATGTACTCACCATTAGGAACAATTCGCTCGTCAAGCTCCTTGTTCATTTTTCCTTTTGTGAAATTACGTGTAATCTTTGCCATATTACTTAATCCACTTGTCTTGCCCTCGCATGTTCATAAGCAACCTGCCAGCGTGTATGTTTGAAATTCTTATTTTAGCATTCATCAATAGTGCTCTGCGTTTCTTTTGGGCTCGTCTAACGACATACTCTTGAACACCAGCCATTCTGTCTAGAATCTCGTACTCAATACTTGCGTAAACATAGTCCTCGAACATCTTATTTACGGACACCTTTGAGTCGTCACCGTTTTCCATTCCGTCTGAAACATACTCAACTACCATAGAGCTACCACTCCTAGCTGAGCTGAAGTTTATAACACCTGACTTTTTATCTATCTTAAACGTAGGGTTGGCGTTTGCTGTCTCTGTGTTTAGACCGAACGGTGTGTCAAAGTACCAAGTGTTATCAATTAAGTACCCGTACATCCCATCAAACTGATGACCGTCATTAAGATACAAACTCTTTGCGCTACCATCAATCCTATCAAGGTCTATGTTTGAGAACTCTGGACTGAGTGCCTCACCATTCTCATCAAATAGTATCCTAGCATTATTGTCCTGAAGGTAAGCGTTTGCGTAGTTTGTTTGAATATTCTCAGATAACGGATACAAAATACCGTTCCTGTACTCAGAAATTCTAATCCAGTTCACGTAGTCCGATGGAAGAACAAACCTTATGGTGTCATCCAAAGTAAGCTGAAGAACTTTCGTTTCTTTGAATGCGTCATAGTTTAGCTCTTGTATAGCTCTCTTTGCATGAAATCTAACTCGATACCTCTCCTCGTTGTTGATGAGATTGTTGTTACCCATGTTCATCAACATGAAGTTGTTTACGATATCGTCCAACGGCACATACTGATAAGACCCCCAATTTTCACTCTCAGGGTTCTGACCGTTATTTTCGTAATAGTTATACTGAGTTAGATACGCCATTATGATGTCTGTTGATTATCATTATTTTCCTCTATAGTCGAAAACTTATACACGTCAGCCTCACGTATCATTACGCCAGCGTACCCACAAATCTTTATTATTAGGTTCACCTCTTCGTCAAGAGGTATCTCAAAATCTTGGTAGTCTGCTTGTGACTGGTCAAATACTGGCTCTCCGTTTGTTAACGAAACAAATGTCCATTTAGGGTCTTTTGGATATCTGTAGTACTGAGCTAAAACTCTTCCTACACTGTTAATGCCTGAAGGGTATGCCGTAAGTAGAAGCTCCTCTTCTGTGTATGCGGGGTATGAAATGACTGGTGCTGTGAGATTAGAATTCACTAGCATTGTTATCTTTCCATTAGAAACCCTCTCAGCCTCCTTTAGAGACTCTGTATTGAATATTGAGTAAGATAACCCAGAGGCATTAAAGAAAGCTCCTGTGACCTCTACCTGTGTTGCTGAGTCTACTGATACCACCTCTACATATTGCACACCCCCGTTCTCGACTGCAACTATGTCACCAACGGAAACCCCACTAGCGATGAAGTCTTGAGTAGTGTCTATGATTAAGTTGCCGTTAACGTCAAAGGCGGTTGTCTCTCCTTCTAGAAGAAGGTCTTGGTATACTAAAACTTTGTTGATTAGGTAATAATCGCTACCAGTAGTTGTTGGTGAAGGTAGGAAGTACTTGTTCCTAGTGCTGTTATTTAAACCATTCGTTACAGAAAACAAGTCAACAGCCTCCTCGATACCCTTCAGTATGTTAGCAATACCAGTTCCAGAACCTCTACTTGGTTGTAGAAGCCTAGAGTTCTGTTTGTTCACCTCATTATTGTACTCATAAAAATAGCTATCAAAAATCTCCATCTGAGCTTGCTTCGCAAAAAGATTGAAGTCTGACGGAGAAAGGTAACCGTAGTTATTCTTATTCAGCACAGATAGAACCGTATTCCTTACTGTGTTAATCATCGAGATATTTTAAACAAAGATAAGCAAAAAAAAGAGGGGCTATTGCCCCCCTCTTCTCTGTGGTGATAATTAAGTTATTTACTTTCTAGAAGACCTTCAAGCATTTTAAGCTCATCAATCCCATCGTCACTCTTTAAATACTTCGCAACCTCTACGTTAGGGTCAGCATTAAATGGTAATGACATCATCTTCTTTTTATTGTTTGGTGTGTAGAACCAGATTTCAGTATTGTTTTTTCTGAATGATAGATACCCCTCATCGAAGAACTGCTGAACCTTAGCGTTGTATGTAAGCTCTGGGTCTTGTAACGCCTCTAAGAGTCCCTTCGGGTTCTTTTTAGCAAAGATAATTACATCTCGTCTTAGCTCCTTACTACTCAATCCTTTAACGCTCTTGCCAAACAACACACGACCTACCCTCTCTAGCTGTGTCACATCAAGACTTCTTGCCTTGCTAGTAGCCTCGATTTCTAAGTCTAAAGCCTCTAGCTCCTCAGATGCATCCTTCTGCTTGTCAACCTCAACGAATTTAACTCCGTTATATGGGTGGTAATGAAGAAACTCTTGAAGAACCTGATTTTCTTTTTGAACTCGAAGAAATCCATCAATGAAAATAACTGGCTCAAGGACTACGTTTCCGTCCTGCTCATCTTCAAAAGGAGACTTCTGGTTTCTAGCATAACGAAGAACTCTATTCTCACCCTTATCAGAGTCCCAATGCATTAATGGATGACTCGCCTTGTTTTTTGTTGGTAGTGTGTACGAAAGAGGAGAAACATCTCTTTTTAACTTGTAGGACTTATCTACAAAAATTTTTTTTCCTGACATTTTATTTTGATTTTATTACGATTTAAAATAAGGGAGTGTCCTCGAAGACACTCCCTTTTATTGTTACATCTATCTTATGCTTCGAAGATGAAGAAGTTATTCGCTCCAAGAGTACAAACAGCTCTTTCAGAAAGGAAGTTAACTTCCATTGCATCAAGGTCACTGTTATTTGCTCCTCCAGCAGAACCAGTAATCCACGTCTTGTAACGGCGGTTCTCAGTCTGAGATGCTCGGTAGCGGACGTGTAGGAATGGACGCTTAGCGTTCTTCCCAAGAACTTGGTCGTATACAGTCGTAGACCCTGCTGGTACTAGCAATCCGTCAATCTTGCCAGACCCAGCTGTTGTATCCATGTCTCCACGCATAGTCGGGTCGTTCAAGTACTTCCAATCAGTCTTGTAGAAGTCATACCCTCTTCGGAATCCTGAGAAACCAAGTGTGAGTGCCATCTCTACATCATTGTCAAACAATCCGAATGAAGCTGAGTTAGACGAACCACCTGAAACATAACCGTTAAGAGTAGCCAACATGTTGTCTACATCAAAGCTAAATGCTCGGTCAAGGAAAATTGCGTTCTCCTCAATAGCACCCTGCTTATCAAGTCGAGAAACAATAGTATCCCACTCAACAAGTGTGTCAGGGTGACCACCGCCCCAAACGTTCCCTCGGTTTTCTACAGTGTAGAATACACCCTCAGAACCTTTGTCTCCAACTTGGTCGTTCGCTGCTTGTGTTGCCACACCAGACGCTGCCTCAGCTGGAACTGCTTCCGTCATTGACGTCTCTAAGTAGTCATCAAATCGAAGGCGGGTCTCTGATTCAGACTTCAAGTACCATAGGTATCCTGATGCTCCGTTCTCTGTTGTTACTTCAACCCATCCCATCTGAGCCATGTCTGAGCCATTGACTGAGTACTTGTCCTTAAGGATGATTGGAGAGTTCTCGAAAATAAAGTCATCCGCTTCTAGCGACCCTTGCATTCCGTTTGTACCCTTCTTGAATTCAGAACCGTAAATGAATACACTCACGTCGGCATTTGCAACACCTGTTCCTGCTGTTACTAAACCACCTGCCTCGTAGAACGCTACGGTAAACTGGTCGTTAGCAACATCAACAGACGTCACAATAGCCTTGTTAGAACCAGAGCCATCGTTCTGACTAACCATAACCGTTTGACCAGCACGAACGGCAATACCGTTGTTTGCTGTAAACGCTGGGTTACCAGTGTCGTTAACTTGGAACGTAGCTGTGTCGTCAGCTGCTGATG
>TARA_R100001463_G_scaffold55937_3_pt1 | contig 15216 bp, 21 predicted proteins | sample TARA_R100001463 | Tara Oceans TARA_R100001463 (sample SAMEA2622242) | marine metagenome | biome: marine biome (ENVO:00000447); feature: deep chlorophyll maximum layer (ENVO:xxxxxxxx); material: "saline water (ENVO:00002010), including plankton (ENVO:xxxxxxxx)" | depth 40 m
GACAGGAAAATACCTTATATCAAGTAAAACGGTTATGAAGTATAGAAAAGATACAGCTAAAGCTTATAAAAAGCATGCTAAATCTTTTATAAAAGAGCTCTCTAAACATGAGTTACCTGTTAAAATATCTTTTAAATTCTTTAGAGGTAGCCGTCATAAGTTTGATTACATTAATCCTGCACAAACAGTGCAAGATGACATGGTTAAACATGGATGGATTGAAGATGATAATATGACATTCATAATACCTTCTTTTGAAGAATATGAATATAATAAAGAAAATCCTGGTGTAGAAATTAAAATTATTAAAAATGAAAAAACTAAATCTAAAACAAAAGATAGAGTTAAAAAAACTAAAAGATCATAATATATCAACATTAGAAATACATTATGATGGGGGTGGTGATGATGGAATGATTCATGACATATGTGCATATGATAAAGATTTTCAACAAGTATTAATTCCAAAATTTTGTGAAAAAGATAGTCCTTTTGGAATTCAAACATTACAAGATACTTTTTATGAATTATTATGTGATAATATAGAATGGGACTGGGTAAATAATGAAGGTGGTTTTGGACATATTAATATTGACTTGTCAAATGAAAGTATAAAAATTGATCATCATCAAAGACATGTTGAACCTTATGAATATGATTGTGAAAATGAATCAGAAGAAATATTTAAAATAATAAATGGCACATCCTAATATACATTCAGTATCCTCAGTAAAAAAATGGGGTGGTAAACCTGAAGATTATATACATATTCATGAGTGGTTTGATGAAACTAAAGCATGGTTAGCAAGTTCCCTTCACAGAATGTTTAGACATCATAGTGAGGGGATTTTTAATTGTGAAGAAAAATTTGGTAAATCATTTAAAAACTCAGACGGTAAAACCGTGTATACAAGATATGTTGGTGAACAACATGTTAAAGAAGACTGTAATAATTATATCCCTTCTGCTAAAGAATGGATACAAGTAATGAATAGTAAAACAAAACCTTTATGGGTTGTTAAAACAATGAAAATAGATGATTAGTAAAGATTATTATAAATTCAAAGAATTATTACATGCAGGTGAAGAAGATAGAAGCCTTGCAATGGAATTACTTAATAATACACAACCTTCATTAGTGATAAGAGCTTTATTAGGTAAATCTTTAGATAGAAATTTTAGACTTCAATTTTTTAAAAAGTTTCCTGAAGTAAAACTTATAGTAGGTCCTTGGAATGATATGTTTGATGACATTAAAAATTTAAATCCAACAATTGATGAAAAAAAATTGTTTGAAAAAGAAATGCAAAAATCTGTATTTAATGTAATTAATGAACATTATCCAATTATTAAAAATATGAATGTAAAATTAAAATGGTAAACATAACAGACATACTTGCCAGAGCAAGTAAATCACTAATATTAAATGAGCCCTTTTATGGGCTCTTTTTGATTGGACTAAATAAAGTCACTAGAGAAGACATACCTACAGCAGGTGTAAGTAAACATGGTATAGGTATTCAGTTATCTATTAATCCTACATTTTTCAATGACTTAAATGACAAACATAGAATAGGTTTATTAAAACATGAATTGTTACATGTTTCATTTGGTCATATGGTAATGAGAGATTTATATTCTAATCACAAACTATTTAACATAGCTGCTGATTTAGAAATTAATCAGTATATAGATGATGACTATCTTCCTGAAGGTGGTTTAAAATTAGATACATTTCCTGAATTAAATCTTCCTAAAAGAGCGGGTACAAAAGAGTACTATAAACTTTTGGAAGAAGCACAAGAAAATGGTCAATCTCCTTCTTTAGATAGTTTAATGAATCAAATGGATGGTGATAGTCAATATGATCATCAAACATGGGATGAATTTGATGATTTATCTGAAGCTGATAAAAAACTTGTACAAAAACAAGTGGAACATCAGTTAAAAGAAACTGCAGAACAAACTGAAAAGAAAAGTGGTAATATACCAGGTGAGCTTGCAGATTTAATTGAAAGACTGAGACACATTGAGCCAGCATCATTTGATTGGAAAGGTTATCTTAAGAGGTTTGTTGGTAATTCAACTATAACATATACAAAGAAACTTAGGCGTAAGTTTAATAAAAGATATTCTGCTAATCCAGGTCTTAAAATTAAATTTAAAAATAATATTCTTGTAGGAGTTGACACATCAGGATCAGTAAGTAATGATGAATTGAAAGAATTTATGAATGAGTTAACTCACATGCATAAAACTGGACATGAAATTACAGTGGCTCAATGTGACACACAAATTAATAGTGTAGAAAAATTCAATCCAAAAAAAGATTGGAATATAAAAGGTAGAGGTGGTACAATATTCCAACCTGTTATAGATTTATTTAATGAAAAAAAAGGGTTATATACAGCTCTTATATATTTAACAGATGGTGAAGCAAGTACACCAGAAAATTGTCCAGCAAATACATTGTGGGTACATAGCTCAAAGTGTAATATCAATGAAGATTTACCAGGACAAAAAATTCAAATTAATTAATAAAATAAAAATTAAAAGACATGGCACAAGTAAACTTAAACATTGATGAGTGTAAAGGATTTGTTAATCATATAATCAAAAATAATAGATTTCTACAAGAAGGAGGAAAAAATCCTGTAGCAGTAGAAATTGTTGGTGAATCAGGTATTGGTAAAACATCAGCAGTTGTAGATTTAGCTAAAGAAAATGATTTATCATTTGTAAAATTAAATTTAGCACAAATTGAAGAGTTAGGTGATTTAGTTGGTTTTCCTGTTAGACAATTTCAAATGTTTAAAGAAAAACAAGTTCAAAAGAAAATTGATGACCTTAACTATACAGCAGCACAAAAAGCAGCAGCAGTTGCACAAGTTGGTAATGCAACTGTAACTAAAAAGGTGGGACAATGGGTTGATGAACTTGCAGTTGAAGAATATCTAAGACAAGGATGGAAAATGACAGGTAAGAATAGAATGTCTTATTGTGCACCTGAGTGGATATCAGATCAAAAACAAGGTGGTATACTATTACTTGATGATTGGAACCGTGCAGATATGAGATTTATTCAAGCTGTTATGGAGTTAGTTGATAGACAACAATATATATCTTGGTCTTTACCAAAAGACTGGCATATTATACTAACATCTAATCCTGATAATGGTGATTATATGGTAAATAGTATTGACTCAGCACAAAAAACAAGATATATTACAGCTAATCTTAAATTTGATATAGATGTATGGGCTCGTTGGGCTGAACAAGCAGGTATAGATTCAAGATGTATTAACTTCTTATTACTTCATCCTGAACTTGTAACACAAGAAACTAATGCAAGATCTATTACAGCATTTTTTAATTCAATCTCAAGCTTTGAATCTTTTGAAGATAATCTTTCAATGATTCAAATGATTGGTGAAGGTTCTGTAGGAGATACATTTGCTTCTATGTTTACTACATTTATAAACAACAAACTGGATAAGTTAGTTACACCTAAAGATTTATTAACTCATGAAAATGAATCTTATATCTTGGGTGAACTTAAAAGTTGTGTTGGACAAGGGGATAGTTATAGAGCTGATATTGCATCAACTTTAGCAACAAGGTTAGCAAACTACTCTATAGTTTATTCTCAAGATAATACTGTTACAAGTAAAATAAGTGAAAGATTAATATCACTATGTACTAAAGATTACTTTACAAATGATCTTAAGTATTTAGTTGTTAGAACAATCTTTAATGGTAACAAACAAAAGTTTAACAAAATGATGATGAATCCAGAAATCATTAAAATGACAATTAAATAATGGCAAATAAATCAGTACATCAAGAGTTTAATCCTGATGCTATTAAATACTTCAATATTAACTGTGACCCTTATGGGGTCATGGTTGATAGAGAAGGTACTTTGATAAAAACAGTATATGTTGATGAATCAGAATTAACATATAATACTCTTAAAAAAATTTTAAAAGGTAACAAAGGTCAACCAAAAATGACATTATATAAAAAGGCTTTTTTATTTCCTAAGTCACCTATTTCACAAGATAGAGTTAGAGCTGCATTAAAAGAACATAAAATTACATTGACAAATAATTATGAAGATGCTGATTTATATATAACTCATTCAGATATATGTGGATCAACATGTGATGGTGAAAATATAAACAGTAGAAGTATGTTGTCAAAACTTTGGAATTATGATTCTGTAGAAAATGATACTAATTGGGAATATATAGATAACTATTGCAATGATAATGCTAGATCAGGTAATTCTGCTAGAGTAATATTAGATAAAAAATCTTCTGAGTTTATTAACATATATAATGTTAATGCTTATTCATTACCTTATGATTCATGGATGTTAACAGGTCTTGCAATAAATACTGCATATGAAGTTGATGTTAATGGTAAAGATATATTTCATGTAGATAAAATAATGCATCAGTCAGCAACAAAAGTAGAACTGACTCAACAACTTCTAGATGATATTGTATCTTTAATATCAAGTGGTGGTGAAGATTTAACTATGGTTGCTGCTATACTACCAACTATTGATTATGAAAAAAATTACTATTTACTTTGGCAATTAAGCCAGCAGATTGGCTACAACTTATACCAGTTTAATAGAAATAAAGATGTACAATATTGGATAAGAGTTTCTAAAATACAAGATTATCAGCATTATAATGCATTAGATATGATTAAATATTTAGAAAAAAAAGAAAAATTAGATAAAAAAACTTTTTGCCATTTAGAACCAATAGTTAGAAAAAATATAAGAATTGAAAATAGAGAGTTGTATACTTTCAGAGTAGAAATTAAACCAGAATACAAAAAATTAATGATATGAGAGACAGTTATAAATTATACTTAGATGTACAAGTAATAAATAAACTTAATAGAGGAGAAAAAGTACTTATAAGTGATTATTTTAAATTTGATAAAAAAACTTGTAAATATATAGGTAATTCAACACACCATAGACACGGTCTAGATGTGATAAAAAAATTTGGTAGAAGCTTAACTGATTCATCAATTGATAGTAATTATTTTACTAATAATGTAAATCTTTTATATAGATTTCCTAAACTTTCTTTATCCAGAGATAAATTATCATTATATCAAGAAAAAACAAACTTTAAAATTTCAAGAGATAAAGAAAAATCAGATATATGTGTAGTTTCAAATGCTTTTTTAGAAAGTCAATTAGAACAGGATTGGTCTATTGAAATTAAAGATAAAAATTTAATTTTAAGTTTTTTACAAAAAGGTTTAGAAGTGCAGCCAGATGATCATGAATTAATTAATCATATAAATTGGATTAATTCAATAAGTGATGATGCTGTATTTTTAACTAGAAAAAGTTACGGTTGGCGTGATGATAAAGCTGCAGGACCTATTGTTAATTTTTTATGTAATGTACATGATAAATTAATTAGTGGGAGAAGTACCTATGTTTATTATTTTAGTGATCCTGAAACATATAATTGGTTAAATAACAATAAGCATAAATTAATAATGGACACAGAGTTAAATAAGCTTTGTACAGAAGATTCACATATTTTAAAACAAGAAGATTGGGAGTCAATTAATTCTTTATTGCAATCAAGTGATGTAGATAACGTTAGTGTTGGTATGACATTGATGGCTAACTGTAATATTGAAGAATCTGGAACTGTATTAGCTTTACTTTTTGCATTTCAAAGTGATAAAATGAAACAAAGTAAAGTTTGGACTCAAGTTAATTTTAAAGGACTTAAAAAACAATTTAGAGAATTTTTAGATATACACCCTTCAAATTGGGGTTATGCATACAATTCAATCATTGAAAAATTAAGTAAACAAAAACTATTAACTTTGTGGGCATCTAGATATGTTGCAGAAAAGTTATTTAAAAATGTACTTGTTGCTAATTTTGGTGTTGGTACTGAACATTGTGTATTTACTATTGATGTTGATTCACTACAATTAATAGATAAATATGAAGAAACATTAGTTGAAACTCAAGAGGAAGCTTTTGCTAAAGCTGATTTAGAGGAAGTTCTCTAATGTTTATAGAATAAAGGAGAGATTTTTGATAAATTTACTCTCCTTTATTTTAATAAAATAATAAAGAAAATAAATAAAATGAATAGAGAAGAAATGATTGATAAAATATTAAAATCATGTGATAATGAATTTAATACAAAAGAAGAACTTATTGAACTAGCAAAAGAAAGTAAATATGTATTAATGAAAAGATTAGATCGTATTGAAGATAATCTTTTAATACAAATAGAAAAAATAGCTAATAATCAAAATAAAAAGTAGTTATGAAAGTTTTAAGTTTATTACTTGTTATGATTTGTTTTTCATGTAATGACAAATGTAAATATTTAAATGAAGAAAATATTAGATTAAAAAAATGTGTTAAAGCTTTAGAAGAAAATAATAAATTCTTACAAGAAGATAATAATATTTTAGGATCAATATTGGCTGAAAAAGAAACTAATATATAAAAAAATGATATGTAGTATATGTGAAAAAGAAATAAAGGATCTTTATCCTCATAATGCAGAACCTGTTGCAGACGGAAAATGTTGTACAGACTGTAATAGAACAAAAGTAATTCCTGCCAGGCTGGCTTCAGTATATAATTATAAACCTGAAAAACCTAAAAACAAAGATGATAAATAAACAAAAAGAAGATATTTTTTATCAAAATAAATTTAACTTTAGTTATTCTTCATTGAATAAATTATTGTTTTCACCAAAATTCTTTTACAAAGATTATATTCTTAAAGAAAGGGAACTTAAGACTGATAAACATTTAATTGAAGGCAAACTACTTCATTTAATGTTTTTACAGCCTGAGAAGCTTCATGATGAGTTTTCTATTGTTCCTAGTAAAGTACCATCAGATAATGTCCGTAAGGTTTTAAATGATCTTAAAAAGTATGATAATCCTAATATGTCTGAATTAGATGATGAAATTTTAGAAATACTAATAAATCACAATTTATATCAGTCTTTTAAAGAAGATTCAAAAAGATTAGATAAAATTCAAACAGTTGAAAATGCTCAATACTTTCATTTTTTACTTGAAAAAGGTAAAGATATTATAGATAATGATATGTTAGCAAAAGCTAATGAGAGAGTAGAATTACTAAAACAAAATAAAGACGTAATGTCTTTAATGGATTTTCAAATAACTGATTTTGAAATGGATCCAGTTGAAGTATTTAATGAACAATATTTAGAATGTGATTTAAAAAATTACAAGTTTGGGTTAAAAGGATATATAGATAGATTTATTATAGACCATGATAAGAAAGAAATTACAATTATTGATTTAAAAACTACTTCAAAAAGTTTAGAAAAGTTTGCTGAGACAGTTGATTTTTATAGATATTGGATGCAAGCTGTTATATATATTACTCTTGTAGTGAAAAATATGAAAGAAAAAGTTTCTAATTACAAAATAAATTTTAATTTTGTTGTTATAGATAATTATGATCAAATATATGTGTTTGATGTTTCAAATGCTACTAAAGCTGATTGGTATGCTCTTTTTGAATTAGAAATATTAAAAATAGCAGACTATCATTACACAAATAAAGATTATAATTTGCCATATGAATTTGCTAACGGTAATGTAATTTTATAAGTGAAAAAAATATACAAAGAATATTTTCAAAAAAGTAAAGTTTTTCTTTATCCATTACTTGGAATTAAGAAAGGTGTAAGATTTGTTCCAGTACAAACATATATATCTTGGAATGGTTATTATACTAAAAGCATGAATAAATTTTTATGTCTTTACTCTGTAGAAAAAGATGTTTCAGATTTTGATGAGTTTCAAGAATTACATTTAAAATCACACCCACACTTTGAGGAATATCATATGATAGATGATACTAATCATTTATTTGTTTTTGACTTATCAATATTTCAAAAAGATATTGATAACTTTAAAGCAGGAAGATATTCAAAATTCACTGAAAAGACTAAAGAAACAATAAGTCTTTTCTTTGGTGAAAAAGGAACTATTGCAGAGTATATAGAAAGTTATTTGTGGCCAGATTATTACTGGAATGAATATTCTGACATACTTGATATAGATATTGAATTATTAATCAATGTGGGTGAACTGTGTGACAAACCTGATTTAAAAAAAGAAGACCTTAAAAAAGACTTTGTAAATGTTGAACTTTTTAAATAATTGTTTATATTTGCATTAATTATAATTAAAAATTTTTAAAATGGCAAAAAAAACCAAAACGTACGTGGATGAAAATCCAAAAACAATGATGCTAATTAAAGCTGCATTTGGCAATATGAAAAGTTTTAAACTAATTCCTATTAGTGATGACTGTCCTTTTGTTGAATGTTTATTCTCACCTGGTGAAAAAATCATGGTTATTATATCTAAATTTATGAAACAATCATATCATATGGTTGCTAAATTAGATGATAATGGTGATGAAATACCTGTTAAAGGTAAACCAAGACCAAATAATAAAACTATTAGAGAAGAAAGAAGAGCTATGGATACTTGTTCAGAGCACTACATAGTTACTGAAGAAGAAATTAGAGAAATGATTCAAATGTTTACAGTTAATCCTGATGCATTTGATTTAGATGAATTTTTTCTATCTAATAGTGAATTAGTTGGAATTAATAATGAAAAAGATAAAGGAGTTATTCTTACATAACTAATAACTTTCACTAAAATATGGGCCTGCGGGCCCTTTTTTTTTGAATTAAACTGACATGACATGAATCATTGGATAATGGATTATGAAACTTTGTCAAATTGTTTTGTAGCTGTATTTAAACACTACAAAACAGAAGAGACACATATTTTTTCTGTTTGTTCATTACAGAATGATTATGAAAAGTTTTCAGAATTTTTAAAAGAAAATATAGAAAATAATGAATGGCATATATCTTATAATGGATTAGCATTTGATGCACAAATAACTCACAATATAATTAAAAACCATGAGAATTTAATTCTTATGGGTGGTGAAGAGATTGCTCAAGAAATATATGGATATGCACAAATTTCAATTAATAAATCTAACAATAAAGAATTTCAAGACTTTCCTGAATGGCAAATGTCAATTAAACAAATTGATTTATTTAAACTAAATCATTGGGATAACCCAGCTAAAATGTCTAGCTTAAAGTGGATTGAATACACTATGGATTGGGATAATATTTTAGACATGCCAATTCATCATGAGACAGAGATAACTACACAACAACAGTTGAGTGTTATTATTGGATATTGTATAAATGATGTAGATGCTACTAAGGAAATATTTAATAGATGTAAACCTTTAATTGAATTAAGAAAAAATCTTACAGATGAATATAATATTAATCTGTATAGTGCTTCTGAACCACGTATAAGTAAAGAGTTATTTGCATATTACTTGAGCAAAGAACTTAGAATACCAAAATATGATCTTAAAAAACTTAGAACATTTAGAAATGTTATAAAGATTAATGATCTTATACTTGATTATATTAATTTTAAAACTCCTGAATTTAACAATTTACTAAATAAGTTTAAAACAGTTGAAATAAATCCAAATCAAACAAAAGGAGGGTTTAAATATTCTGTAGCTTATAAGGGAGTTAAAACACATTTTGGTTTGGGTGGTGCACACGGTGCTGCTAAAGCAGGTGTATATAAATCTGATGATGAGAATATAATAATGTCATCAGATGTAACAAGCTTTTATCCTAACTTAGCAATAATGAATAAAATTTCACCTGCTCATTTAGATAAAAAAGCTTTTTGCCAGTTATATGAATGGTTCTTTACAGAAAGAAAGAAAATTCCTAAGAGTAATCCTATGAACTATGTCTATAAGATCATACTTAATAGTACATACGGCCTTAGTAATGATAAAAACTCTTTCTTATATGATCCACAGTTTACTATGTTTATTACAGTAAATGGTCAACTAACATTGATGATGCTTTATGAAATGATCATGGAGGCTATACCAGAAGCAATACCACTACTTCAAAATACAGACGGTGTTGAGACAGTAATTCCTAGATCAAAAGTTGATTTATATATGGAAGTTTGTAAAAAATGGGAAGAGATAACTAATCTTAACCTTGAACATGATACATACAAAAAACTTATATTGGCTGATGTAAATAATTATATAGCAATAGATAACAATGGTAAATCTAAATGCAAGGGACGGTTTGAATTTGAAAACCTAGCTCTTCATAAAAATAAATCAAAATTAATTATACCAAAAGCTATATATCAGTACTTTGTTAATGATATCTTACCTGAAGAGACTATTAAACAAAATAAAAATATTTTAGATTATTGTATTGGTGGTAAGTCTAAGGGTAATTGGCAACAGGTAGCCAGGTCTATTAAAAATAATGAAGGCCATGAAGAAAATCTTCAAAAAATTAATAGATATTTCATTTCTAATGATGGTGTTAAAATAATTAAAGTTAATAAATCAGATAAAAGAGAAATTCAACTTGAGTCAGGAAGATGGATGCAAACCATTTTTAATAACAGAAAAGAAAAAGAATGGAAAGATTATGATGTTAATGAAAAATATTATTTAGATGCTATTCAAAAAGAAATTGACAATATTATAGGAATAAAAACAAATCAATTATTATTATTTTAAAAAATTAAAAATTATGGGATATTCAAAACCAACAGAAACAACAGCACAGGAGTTATCATTAGCTCCACTTCCATCTTATGATGGAGATACATATACAATTATACGCCACAAGTTTATAATTGATGCTACAAGAAGCCTGCTTAAAACAAATGGCTTTCATATATTAAATGAAACATATAGAAAAAACCATGAAGCTAATGTAGCTCAAGGTATATATCAAATACAATCAAATAAAGATCCTGAGTTAGGGATGATGTTTGCTTGGCAAAATTCATATGATAAAAGTACACGGTTCAAATGTGGGATAGGTGCTTATGTTTTTGTTTGTAGTAATGGTATGTTATCAGGTGATATGGCTTCATACTCTAGAAAACACACAGGAAATGCAGATCAAGAAGCATTTAATCATATTGGATCTCAAATTAAAATGGCTAACAAGCATTTTACAGCATTAATAAAAGATAAAGACAATATGAAAACAGTGTCTTTAAATAAGAAAAAACAATCAGAATTAGCAGGTAGACTGTTTATGGATGAGAATCTTATTGATGCAAGTCAAATGTCAGTTATTAAAAAAGAAATGCACAAACCATCTTATGATTATAATTGTGATTTAGAAAATGCATGGACGTTTTATAATCATGTAACGCATGCTTTAAAAAATAGTCATCCTAGAACATGGATGAGTGATCAAAAAAAGTTTCATGAGTTTATGACAGCAGAGTTGCTTAGTCACAAAAATTTACATAACTTTGATCAATCAAATGAACCAATTATTGATCCAAATCAAACATCAATCTTAGATCATGTTGAAGTATCTGAAATTGAAGCTGATTTAGAAGCACAAGATGAAGTCTTTGGAGAATTTAAAATCTGAGTCATGTCAGATAGGGGTCTGGAAACATTAACAATGACCCCTTATATGGGCCAGTAGCTCAGCTGGATAGAGCACCTCCCTTCTAAGGAGGCGGTCAAAGGTTCAAATCCTTTCTGGCTTACCGCTAAGAATGCCATTCTTAGTATTTAAAGGTATGGAGATGCCTTGAGAACTAAACTTAAGAGAATTATTAATCATTGATTAAGATTTTCTGTAAACATAACTTTCTGTAGTTGTGTTTGAATATTTTGCTAAAGTCCTTACTAGAAATAGTAGGGACTTTTATTATTAACTAAATGATAAAAAAACAAAAAACAAAAACTTTAGTTACAAAAACAAATAACAATAGTTCAGACTGTATTGCTCCTAATATTATATATGGATGTTTTGGTGGTTGTTTAAATACTTATTGTTATATGTCTAGATATAATGGAGATAGAGTATTTGTAAATGAAAACATTAGTCAAATATTTAATTCTGTTGTTGAATGGGAGAAAACATATAATAAAGTTCCTAATCAACAAGATCCTGTATACACAATGGTAGACATTGCTTGTAATACTGACTTAGTTTTAATGCAAAAACATGTTCCAGGAACGCTTTATAATTATCTTAAAATGTATGATGATCATCCACAACTTAATAGTACTATGGCTACTAAATATCCAGGATTACTTACGTTAGATGTTAATCATTTTAATAAAAAACCTAGAGTCCGTGTAAGTCTTATGCCTCAAAAGTATTCAGATATTCTTGAACCTAAAATGCAAGATATATTATCAAGAATAAAAGATGTAAATAGACTAAAAGATCTAGGGTGGGAAGTACACTTAAATTATTCTCCTTTAATATTTTATCCTGGTTGGAGTGTTGAATATGATACACTTTTTAAATTAGTAAAAAAATATGCGGGTGAAAATAAATGTGAAGTTATAGCTTTAACTAATCATGTATTTCAAATGAATAAAGCAAGTGAAGAAGCTAGAGAGCTTATGAAATATTCTGATGAACCTAAAAATCTTAGTGGTGTAATGAGATACCCAATTAAGAAAAAAACCGTAGCTTTACAAAACTTTAAAGATATTTATAAAAAATACTTTAATTTAGAAACAATTAGATACATCTTTTAAAAAAGGAATTATTAATCAAAATCATATATATGAATGAAAACCTAAACAATGTGCAAGAGGCTAATGAGCCTAATGTACCAACAAATGTAGTTATGGACAATGATCCAAATATTACTAGTGCATTAATTGAAGATTCAAATGAATCTATGCTAAGAAAACACAGCAATACAATTTATAATGCAGATTTGATTAAAGAAAAAGAAATATAAAATCAACATTTATATTTTTTTCAAAGCTAGTGGGATTAATTTCCTGCTAGCTTTTTTTAATTATGCTAATCTAGTAATGCTTAGTGAACATTCATCAGCATCTAATGCAGCTGTACCAGGAGTATTACTCACTCTAAGAACTGACGTTGATATAATATCTCCAGCTGCAAGAATCATTTGACGGTCTATATTAAGCTCAGTATTAAAAGAAGCACCAGAACCTCTAATATAACCACCTGTTATTGTATGAGCAATTGAACCATTTTTTAATATATTAAGATTACCTGTCCATCTATAATTAGCTGTTGTACTAGTTATACCTAATTGACAATGCACTCTATATCTTCCTGCATTAACAACTGTTTTTTCAGTATTACTAGTATTAACAAATCCAGCATCTAAAAAAGTTTGTACCTCAAAAGGTAAAACTACAGCACTAACATTTTGATTAACAGCAGTGGCAGTAGCAGTACTAAAAGCACAACCTATAAGACCATAAGTACTATTAGAAACACCAAGTGAAATAGTTACATCCTCAATTTCTTGCATGATTCTATATGTAGAACCACTAGTTTTGTCAATTATAGTTACAATTGGTGCTGCACCAGCAGCTAAAGGAGCCGCATTATTAAACGCAAACTCTTTATACAGTGTATCAACAACTTTTTTATGTGTATTAGATGCAATTTGAAGATTGATAACATCAGTAGAGCCACCTTTGATAGAATCAAAATATAATTTTAAATGTGTTGCATCAGCAGCATCAAAACCTTTAAAGCTTGAAGGACTAGCATAATAGAATTCTTCAGGACCATTATTACCTCTCCCATCACTAAAGTAATAAACAACACCAGGTGTATCAAATATTGAACTTGCTTTATTTGTACCTTGTAAAATTCCTCCTGACATAATAGATTAAATTATGACCTTGTCCAATAAAACCAATCAAGTGTTGTTACTGCTGTATCATAAGCTACTCTACAACCCACTAATGATTTTAAAGGAATAAATAAAAAGTCTTGTGGTTTAAGTAATCCAATATTATTAGAACTACTATCAGTTACAAGAACATTTCCTGCAGTGCTTGCACCCGTGTTTCTAATAAAAACATAAACATCTTTAGCATTAGAACCACTAAGAACAGTATCATTACTAGAAGCTGTTGTAGCTATACTTCCTGATGCAGTTGGAGCTCCTATTGATAATGTAGGAGCAATGCTAATATTTACTGGATCTGTACCAGTAAGACTAGCTAATCTAAATGTTGATGATAATGTTGTTGCCATAATTTATTTATTTTCCTTGTCCTTTATAACCTTTATTATAAAGCTTAGAGTTTTTACTTTTACTTGTTTTAGTCTTTGAATGAACTCCAGGTCTTTTTCTTTTATCAGGTTTAGTGAACGTATATACTTTTACTCTTGCCATTTCTTAACAATCTTTTTCATGAGAACCATCACATGATCCATCTGCAGCCTGAGACTGCCCACATTTACATTTAGGCATAATTTATTATTATTAATATCCTCTATTACTTTTTCTTCTTGCTCTTTTTGCTTGTCTAGCTCTTTTCTTTTGACTTGTATGTTTCCCACCTACTTTACAGTTACGGGCATTAAAACATCCACCTCTTTGCATTTCTTCAAGCTCTTCATACATACCAGGAACTGATTGTCCGTTGTACATGTATTTTTTCATACCCATACCCATGCCACCTCCATGGCCATACATCATTTCTTTTCCTTTTTTAGCATAACCCATTTTGTTACGCACTTCTTTAGGTAGTTTAGCAAGACCAGGATTTGAAGCTGGTACATCTTTAAACTCTTTTCCATACTTAGCATATCTTTTAGCAGCTTTTGTTGATCCACCCATCATGAAATCAAAATCTCTAAAATCACGTTTTGCTTTACTTCCACCACCATATTGGTATTTCATTCCAGCTTTTTTCATGTTATTTGGCATAATTTCTATTTTTTTCTTTTTTCAAGTGACCTACCACCAAAGTAGGCACCTATTACGGTTATTAAAACTAATTGTAGTAAGTCAGTCCATTTAGCCTCTACTACAAAATTTATTAATCCTCCATCAATAAAGATTAAAAGGACAGTACTTACAACTAAAAATATTAAAACTAAAGGTCTAACATTTTTAGATAACCATGAGTCAGAGTTCATATCTGCTTGCCACCTTGAAGTAACTTGCTTTTCCATCTCAATTTCATAGTTAGCTATCAGCTCTTTAATTTTACGTTGAGCTTCTAACTTTTCTTCTTTAGAAGTAGTTAAGTTATCTATAACACCACCAACACCTTTAACAAGGCC
>TARA_R100001463_G_scaffold135351_1_pt1 | contig 15211 bp, 3 predicted proteins | sample TARA_R100001463 | Tara Oceans TARA_R100001463 (sample SAMEA2622242) | marine metagenome | biome: marine biome (ENVO:00000447); feature: deep chlorophyll maximum layer (ENVO:xxxxxxxx); material: "saline water (ENVO:00002010), including plankton (ENVO:xxxxxxxx)" | depth 40 m
TTAGCTAACGATCAGCACCAAAAAATGCTTCGTGAGATTGCTAACGATAAAATTACACCAAAAAAGACAGATAAAATCAAAGAAAGTGAACTTTTTGACCCAGAAAGTGATCCAGAACCACTTTTTGGTTGATAAATAATACATAATTGCCGTATTGTTGTGCCATTAGAGAGGGTTAGTCAAGGTTTTATAGATGTCAGCATGACATTTAAGAAAAACCCATTGACTAATGATTTAATTACGATTAAAGATCGAAATGCAATTGCACGTTCCATCAAAAATATCGTATTTACCGTTCCTGGAGAGAAAGTTTTTAATGAAAACTTTGGATCAAAGATCTCTGAGTTACTTTTTGACAATATGGACGACTTAACTGCGGCAAACATTAAAGATGAGATTACAAGGTCTATTGAAAATAATGAACCAAGAGTTAGATTGAGAAAAGTTAGGACTTCTCCCAACTTTGAAAACAATCAATTTGATGTGACTATCATATATGACATTATTGGTGTAGATGTACCTGCACAGCAATTAGAATTCGTCTTGCAACCAACAAGGTAAAAATGCCATTAGTTAATTTTTCTAACCTGGATTTTGATCAGGTTAAAACATCACTCAAAGAATACCTAAGATCAAATTCCAACTTCACGGATTATGATTTTGAAGGATCTAACCTTTCATCAATTATTGATGTTCTGGCATATAATACTTACATTACCTCATATAATGCAAACATGGTTGCGAATGAGGTATTCATTGATAGTGCAACTTTAAGGGAAAATGTAGTTGCTTTAGCAAGAAATATAGGATATGTTCCAAGATCAAGAAAAGCAGCAAGAGCAACTGTTAGTTTTACCGTTGATACATCAGAAATTACTCCAACTCCAGCAACAATTACTCTAAAAAAAGGTATTGTTGCTACTACAAATAGTCGTTTTGGATCTCAATCCTTTGTATTTTCTATTTTAGATGATATAACAGTTCCCGTTTTCAATGAAACGGCAATTTTTAATGACATAATGATTCATGAGGGAGTTCTTTTAGAATCAAATTTTACATATTCTTCCGTAAATCCAAATCAAAAGTATATTTTACCAAATGCAGGTATTGATACTGAATTAATTAGAGTTTCTGTAAAGAATAGTCAAACTTCTACAGCAGCTGCAAAATATAGTCTTCAAGATAGTCTTTTTGATATCAATGGCGAATCAAAAGTTTACTATCTACAAGAAATCGAAGATGAAAGATATGAGTTAATTTTTGGAGATAATATTTTTGGAAAAGCACTAGAGGAAGGAAATTATGTTACAGCAAATTATATTGTCACTAATGGTGATTCTGCAAATGGCATCAGTCAATTCAATTTTGGTGGAAGAATCTCCTATGTTAGAAATGGAGTTGAGTATAACGTAACTTCCGGTATTTCTCTCTTAAGTCCAGGGTTAATTGCTTCAGGTGGAGAAAACATTGAAACAATTGAATCTGTTAAAAAATATTCAACTCGGATATATGCAACTCAAAACAGGGCACTGACTTCAAATGACTATGAAACTTTAATTCCGTCAAGAATTTACCCAGAAACTGAATCTATTTCTGTTTTCGGTGGAGAAGAGTTAGTTCCTCCCCAATATGGAAAGGTTTTTATCAGCATCAAACCAAGATTTGGTGATTATCTACCAAATTTAATTAAAGAGAACATTAGACTGAAACTTAAAAAGTTTTCAGTAGCAGGAATTGTTCCAGAAATATTAGATCTCAAATATTTGTTTATTGAGAGTGATGCAAAAATATATTACAACTCAAATTCAGTTTCATCTGCAGAGTTAGTATCTACTGTTGTTCAAAATAATGTTAAAAAGTACTCCGAATCAACTGAGTTAAATAAGTATGGAGCGAGATTCAAGTACAGCAAATTCTTAAAAATAATTGATGATAGTCATGAATCTATAACGTCAAACATTACGACGATTCAAATGAGGCGTGATTTAAGAGTATCACTAAATGCATTAGTTGAATATCAAATTGGCTTTGGTAATTCTTTCTATATTAAGAGCATGATTGGATATAATATTAAAACTTCTGCCTTTAGAGTAGATGGTATTAACTCTGATGTTTACCTATCAGATTTACCGAATACAAATAGAGAAACTGGAGAATTATTCTTATTCACAGTTCCATCTATAAACTCTACATCTGCATCAATTTTAAGAAGAAATGTTGGAACGATTAATTATAAGCAAGGTATTTTGACTTTAAATCCTATAAACATTCTAGGAGGAAAGGTTAAAGATGGTCAAACGATTATCGAAATATCTGGATCTCCAACATCAAATGATGTAATAGGGTTACAAGACCTTTATTTACAACTCGATGTTGGTAATAGCAATTTTGAAACTGTATTGGATGAAATTGCATCTGGTCTCGATCCATCCGCATCTAACTATATTGTAACATCCAGTTATGCAAATGGCATTTTAGTTAGACCAGGCGGTAGAGGAAGTGTACCAGTGACCACGACAAGTGCTGCTACAGGCGGCATTACAGGCACTACAGGGACTTCAACACAAACAGTAGGTAGTGTCGCAGCAGGCACATATTCAGCACCTTCTACATCTTCACCTGCTCCATCCACTGGAGGCGGCTCAGGCGGTTCCAGCGGCGGCGGCGGTGGCGGTTACGGTTACTAATACGATTACTAATAGTATCATAAAATGTCAGAAAAGAGAGTTCAGTTTAACAACATAGTACAAAATCAACTCCCCTCCTATGTGAGAGAGGAGTTCCCTCTTATTTCTGAATTTTTAAAACAATATTATCAGGCACAAGAATATCAGGGTGCTCCTATTGATTTAATTGAAAATATCGATAGGTATATTAAATTAGATAATACAACAAATTTAACTTATTCAACTACATTACTGGAAGATATCTCATTTAATGACTCTACAATAAAAGTTGATCTTGCAGTTTCACCAACAGGGACCAAAGGTTTTCCTGATACCTATGGACTAATTCAAATTAATGATGAAATTATTACCTACACAGGTAAAACAAATTCCTCCTTTACTGGATGCGTAAGGGGATTTGTAGGAATTACCTCATACATACCGCAAGGAAATAATGATAATTTAGAATTTACATCTACATCTTCTCAAGAACATGAAAAAGGTGATGAAATTAAAAATCTTAGTTGTTTATTTTTAAAAGAATTTTTAAAGAAAACAAAGAAACAATATTTACCATTACTTGATGAAAGATCTTTATCAGAAGATCTGAATCAAAATTTGTTTATAAAGCAGTCTAAAGATTTTTATCTTAGTAGAGGAACAGATAGATCTTTTGAGATTTTATTCAGAGCTTTGTACAATGAAGATGTAACTGTTGTAAAACCAAGAGATTTCTTATTTACTCCATCCAACTCAGATTATAGAGTTACAAGTGATCTAGTTGTTGAGTCAGTTGTTGGCAATCCTTTAGATTTAGAACAAGCAACTTTATTCCAAGATGCTTATGGATATAATTCTAATATCACAAAAGCATATGCACCAATCACTGGGGTAGAAAAATTACAGCAGGTAGGATCGGGAAAAAGTTTTTATAAGTTTAGTCTTGATGCAGGATATGATAGAGATGTTATTGTTGATGGTATCATATATGGGGCATTTTCTGTTCACCCAAAAACAAAATTAATTGGACAAGTTGGATCTGGAGTTTCAATTCTTAATGTAGATTCCACTGTAGGTTTTGGTACAACCGGAGAATTGTCTGTTACTTACAATGACACCACCACAGGAATTGTATCTTATACATCAAAGACGTTAACAGAATTTTTAAATTGCACTAATGTAACAGGAACGATTGTTGATGGTGAAGATGTTGGAATTAATACTTATGCATTTGGTAGATCATCTAAAAATCAAAATGAGGTAATTAGAGTAAAAATCAATTCAGTTCTTAGTAATGTAGAAATTCCCGATAACACTAAAGAGTATAGAGATGGAGATTCTGCAAGGATTAGAACTTTAGGAAAAGATAAGACTGATTCAATTTTTAAAAATTGGTTTTATAATTATTCAACCACACATAGAGTTGAACTTGTCAAATTAATTGACTCCTCTGATAGTAGTTACGAACTTAAATTATTTAAGGATCATTATTTTAAAGTTAATGATACAGTCGTCTTAACTGATAATAGTGGAAATAGAAAAGACTCAGTAATATATCAAGTTACTTCACCATCATCCATTTCTGTAAAAGGTCAAGGTAATTTAGATTCAAATAGATCGTACACCCTAAAAAGAAATATTTTAAGAGGTAATGCGACTAATTTTGCATCTGCAGGTTTAAGTCAGGCAAATGTGCAAGCTGTATTTGACGGAGATGAAAATTTTCTTGTAACTTCTCCATCAATTCCTTCATATTTTACTGCGGCGCTAAACACAGATGATAGATCTACAACTTTTTCTGAAACCGTTCCAGCAGGAACAGAAGTAGAAATTTCAAGATTAGGAAAACATAGTTTCTACACTGGAGATCCTGTTTATTATAGTGGTGAAGTAATCACCGAAAAATTTATTGCTGATGATAATACTATTCAAACAAGAACAGGAAGAGGAACTTCTTTAGGAGCAAACTTCCCTGATGGTTTATATTTTGTAAAAAGAGTTTCAGATACAACAGTAAAATTTGCTAAGAGTAGAAGTGATTTATTTAATAACAGATTTGTTGAAGTTGAAAGTGAAACAAAAGTAATTAATAATAAAGTAACTCCATATGAATTTAAGGATAAAACTTTAAAATCTCAAAAGATTGTTAGAGAAATTCCAAAACGTGCTCAACATACTGGCAAACTTACTCCTACAAAACCTGGATTTACTGGAGTATTAATTAACGGAGTAGAAATTTTAAATTATAAAGGTAATGATGTTATAAACTACGGAAAAATTGAAGAAATTGAAGTTCTGTCTCCTGGCCAAAATTTTGATATTATTGATCCCCCATTAGTTCTTATTGAAGATTCAGTTGGAACTGGTGCTACAGGAAACGCTGCAGTTCTTGGAAATCTGAATCAAATTAGAGTTATTGATCCTGGATTTGATTATACAGAAACTCCAGTCATAACAATCACTGGTGGTAATGGAAGTGGTGCATCTGCACAACCAAATATGAAACTGATTAATCATTCGGTTTCATTCTTTGCGGAACCAGCATCAAATAGAGTTGGACTTGGTGCTACTGTATCTACTATTGGATTCGGAACATTCCATAAGTTTAGAAATACTGAACAAGTAATATACAGGACAAACGGACAGGATGGTATTGGTGGATTAACGACCGATGCAAAATATCATGTATCAGTAGAGGACAACGAAACTGTTAAACTCTTTAATACTGTTGGAGATGTTTTAGCAGGAATTAATACTATCGTATTAACTTCGTTCGGTAATGGATCACATAGTTTACAAAGCGTTAATAAGAAATCTGTAGTTGAGTCTATTTCTGTAATATCAGGCGGATCTGGATATGAAAATAAAAAGAGATCAGTTGCCATTGCCGGAGTTAGTACATCTCAAAATACAATCACGATCAAAAATCATGATTATCTGTCTGGAGAAAAAGTAAAGTATACTGCAGGCACCTCTACAATTGAAGGTTTAAGTGATGGATCAGAATATTATGTAATTAAACTTGACGATGATAATTTTAGATTAGCAAATATAGGTCTTACAACATCTTCTAGAACTTTCTTCTATGATACAAATCAGTTTGTCGAATTGAAATCGACCGGTGCTGGAACTCATTCCTTTAACTATCCAGAAATTTCTGTTACTATCGCTGGGCCCATTGGTATATCCTCCATCGGAGAGGAAACTTTCCAAGCACAATTGCAACCAATATTCCGTGGACAAGTAACTTCTGTCAATCTTTCAAATAATGGTGTCGGATATGGTTCTTCAGAAGTATTAAATTTAGATAGACCACCTTCAGTCACTTTAGTCCCCGGAACTGAAGCACAGATGCAACCCATCATTAATGATGGAAAACTTCAGGAAGTATTGGTAATTAATTCTGGCAGAAGATTTAATTCTCCTCCAGATCTAGTTTTAGAAGGTGAGGGAGTTGGTGCAGTTATTGTTCCTATTCTAACAGATGGGACTATCACTTCAGTTAAAGTTTTAGAATCTGGAACTGGATATAACCAATTAACTACAACCATTAGTGTTGTTTTCCCTGGATCAGGTGCAACGTTAAAAGCAAAACTTCAAAATTGGAGAGTTAATCTAACACAAAAATATCTTTCTTCGTGGAAAGATGATGATGGTGTAATTACAAATGGTGTAAATGAAGATTTTGAACTACAATATGCTCACATTTATGCTCCAAGAAAATTAAGACAATTAATTTATTCGGTTGACCAGGATGGAAAAGTTCTTTATGGGGAAACTGATCTTAAAATAAACGTCAATACTAGACAAGAAGAACCATCAATACAACATTCACCGATTATTGGTTGGTCATATGACGGGCATCCGATTTATGGACCATACGGATATTCAACAAGATCTGGTGGTGCTGTAACTCAAATGAAGAGTGGGTATGTTGAAGATGCTCCTAAAGAAAATAGACCTCCACTTACCATATGGCCAAGCGGTTTCTTTATAGAAGACTTTACTTATAAAAATTTACCTGATGAGGATGTTCTTGACGAAAATAATGGAAGACATTGTGTCACTCCAGATTTCCCAAATGGATCTTACGTATACTTTGCTACAATAGATACGGTAGCAGATACCCAATCACCATATGCAGGATTTAGAAGACCAGTTTTCCCATATTTGGTAGGAGAAAACTTCCATGCAAAACCAAATGAATTTAATTTTGCTAAAACTTCAAATCAGGATAATTACAATTTCAATGCCTCTGGTTATGTAAAAAATACCACGCCATTTAATTATTTTGATGGTAACGAAAGATACGAGTATCTTTCCTTACCAAATGATTTAAAGCAATCTGTAGAAATTACTAATACCAAAAAAGGATCAATTCAGTCAGTTGGAATTTTGACTGGTGGCGACAATTATAAGGTAAATGACCCCATTGTATTCAATGAATCAAACACAGGTGGTACAGGCGTTTCTGCGAGGGTCTCAAGAGTTCTTGGTAGACCTGTAGAAAGTGTAAGTCTTGCAACTAGTTCTGTTTCTAACGTTGAATTTTATCCAGATGGAAAGGGAAAATATCTCTTATTTGCAGACAATCCACATCAATTCCAAAATTCAGATATCATTACAATATCTGGAGTTTCAACAACTTCTACAGATTTAGAAGGAATTTATTCTGCTGGAATCGGAACGAATGTATACACACTAACCGGGGTAGGAACAACTGCTGTAGAAACTGGGACTGTAGCACAAACAGGTGTTACAACATTCTTCAATGTATCAGGAAATTTAAATTACCCTAACATCAGGGAAAATGATATTCTTCAAATCGGAACAGAACAAGTAAAAGTTTTAAATGTTGATAACAGACAATCAAGACTTAGAGTTCTAAGATCTTTCAATGGAGTTGTTGGAGTATCTCATACAGTTGGAACTGGAGCTACTGTAACTCAAAGAAAAATATCAATCTCTGCAGGATTTAAAACTGACTTTGCATACAAATTAAATAGACAAATTTACTTCAATCCATCTGAAACTGTTGGTTTAGGTAGCACTGCTGGTGTGGGAATTGGAAGCACAATTTTCTTCTCAAATCCAGGAACTGGTGCTACAAGTTCAATTATTCCAACTAAAACTTTGCTTATTAGAGATCATGATTTGAACACTGGTGATCTTGTGACATATTCTGCTAATGGTGGAAGTGGAATTATTGTTCAAGACGAGACCAATGTTGGAGTTGGAACGACACTTGCAGACGGAACTCAATTATTTGTTGCTAAAGTAACAGATTATCTGATTGGACTTTCAACCGTAAGAGTTGGTCTTGGAACCACGGGAACTTTTGTTGGTGTAGGAACAACAGCATCTACAACTTTAGCATTCTTGAGTGTAGGATCTGGAGTAGTTCATAGTTTGAAAACAAATTATGATGTAATCACTGGAAATGTTAGTAGAAATAGAGTAACTGTTTCTACTGGACAATCTCATGAAGTTGTCATCAATCATGATATATTCTTAGACATAAATCCTGGAGTATCTTCAGCATTTAATATAAGATACAATGACTTTAATCGTAAAGTAATTGTTGATCCACAATCTTACACCTCAACGGGTATTAATACATCCACTGGTGTTATTACTATTACTAATCACCAATTTACTAAAGGTCAAAAAATTGTTTATACTTCAGGAGATGTTGCTGAAGGATTAGTAAATGAAAAAATTTATTATATTGGTATAATCGATAATAATAGATTCAAATTAACAGAAACTTATGATGATGCAATAAGAAAAATACCAGCTGGAGTTGGTATTGCAAGCACTGGTGGTGGTGGAACTATCAATCCAATTAATCCACCATTAAAACTGTACAAAAACTCTACTGTTGATTTTATTTTAACAGATTCTTCTTTATCATATACTCAACAAGCAACTAATTATTCTGCGTTTGAGTTTAACTTATATGCGGATAAGAATTTCACTAACATATACACTGGTAAAGTTAGTGATGGTAAAAATTATGATGTAACTAAAACTGGAAGACCCGGTATTGATGGAACTGCAAAAGTTTCTTTGGTTGTAAATGAAAATACTCCAGATGAACTCTATTATAGATTAGATCCTGTTTATGAGAGTGACTTACCCACCACTAAATCTGAAGTTAATGTGGATGGGGATGTTTTACAAAATAATACCATTGAAATTAAAAAAAGTCTTTACAATGGAAAACATAAAGTATCAACAGCATCTACAAACTTCTTTGAATTTACGATTGGAATAACTCCAGAAAAATCTTCTTATATTTCATCTACTTCAGCTGCTATTATCAATTATGAAACTGATTGCACCCACACAAAAGGTCCTATCAGTCAACTTGAAATCATAAGTGGTGGTAAAGCATATTATTCTCTGCCAGGAATTACAACCGTTTCCTCAGTTAATGGAACTGGAGCGATTTTAGAAGTAGATAGTAACACCATTGGTCAAATCAATAAAACTAGAATCAAAGATATTGGTTTTGATTTCCCTGTTGATAAAACTTTAAAACCATCAATTACTCTACCAAATATAATTAAAATTGAATCCCTTAAGTCATTTGAATCCATTGGAATTACTTCCAGTGGTAGAGGATATTCAACTGCACCTAAACTTTTAATATTTGATGGAAAAACAAAAGAAAGAGTCACTGATATTGATTTAAAATATGATCTTGGTGACGAGAAGGTAACTATTCTTAAAAATACTAAAGGAATCAGCAATACCTTACCAACAATCATACCAACAGCAAATACAAATGGCGTTGGTATTAGCACCATTGGATTTAATACAACAACTAATCAAGTCACAGTGACTTTAGCAGTTGGATTTAGTACTGCTGAAAGTTTCCCAATCGCAGTTGGCGATAAAGTTCTAGTAGAAAATATTAGTGTTGGTGTTGGTTCCACAGGAAGAGGATTTAACTCCTCCGGATATAACTTCAAATTATTCCCTATTATTGATGTAGATCCAAATATTGGTGGAGTTGGAGCAACTGTTTCTTATAGTCTTGAGGGATTATTTGATTCTAGTAGAGGAGAATTTGTTGGCGAGTTTGACAAATTTAATTCTGGGGGAAGAATTATTCCTGAGAAACTTTTCCCAACCTTTGATATTGCATTAAAGGACAATAATTTTATTGATGGCGAAGTAGTTGAGTCTGACACTACTTCAGGAATAGTTGAAAGTTGGGATAGAAAAACTGGAGATCTTAGAGTTTCGACTGATAGAGATTTCTTAATTAATGAAGTTATCAGAGGAACTGCATCAAAAACTCAAGGAATTGCTTCTTCTATCACAACTTTTGAATCTTCAGTTGATACTGGTTCATCATCAAAAGTTTTGAAAGGATCTAGAACAGATTCCGGATTCTTAAATGCAAATATGCAGAGAGTTCAGGATAGTTTCTACTATCAGAACTTCTCATATTCACTTAGATCAAGAGTTGATTATGATACCTGGAATGATGTTGTAAGTACTACCAACCATACCGCAGGTTTCAAAAAATTTGCTGATTATCAACTTGAAACTCCAGCATCATTCTCCGAAGTAACTTCAAATTCGATGGCAGTAGGACTATCGACTGAGTTATCTTATTTTACAGTTGTCAACGATCTTTATGGAGTAGCTGATTTAAATTGTGTTTATAATTTTGATATTGTTGCTGAAAATTCTTTAGACATTGCTGGTTCTGTATATTCTGATGAAGTAATTTTTGCAAGTAGAATTTTGCAAGATTACTTTGAATCATTTGGAAATAGGGCTGTTCAAATTGACGATATGAGTGGATTATTTAACAGTAATCCCAGAACATCTAGATTTGCTTTAATTGATAGTTTTAATATTAATAATAGTAGAGCAATGAAGTATTTCATCTACTTTAAAGATGAAAGATTTATTGGTGAAAGACAATTTAATATAGTCACCATGGTTCAAGATGGAACATTTGCATATATGAACCAATATGCAAGAACGGATACCGTTGGTGAACTTGGATCATTTGATATGACTATCTCAGGAAATAATGGTTCTTTACAGTTCTTCCCCATCAAACCTGATGTCAATGATTATCAAGTTGTTAATATTGCATATCATCTCGATGATAATGTAACTGGAGTTGGAAGTACAGTATCCTTTGATAATGTAGTCGAGATACAAACGGATAGTGTTGATTGCACTAGTGGTCGTACAACAATTGTCTCTGTTGCAAACACTATTAGATCTATGAAGATCTATTCTTGTTTATCTGATTTAACTAATAATGAATATCAATATGATGAATTGAATGTAGTTCATGATGGTAGTGAAATTTATGTATCAGAATTTGGTAGATTAACTACAAATGGAACTGGTCCGTTTGTAGGAACTGGATTTGGAACTTTCTATCCATTCTTTGATGGATCTACAATTAAGATTGATTTTATCCCTGTTGCTGGAGCAGCAGTTACTGCAAATACAATGCAGATTGGAATTACTTCCGAATCTATTGTTGGATTTGGAACAACAGAGATGAAACATGCTTTCCTTGATGCACAAACCACAACGATTGCTGCATCTGGAAGCCCCGGAATTACTACAGTTGCATCTTATCTTCCAGAATATGATGCTGCATATTTCATGGTTCAAATTTCTGATACTGGAAGTAATCATAATCATCATGAAATGAGAGAAATGCTTGTTCTTGATGATTTCTCATCTACTGATGTGGAATCAACAACATATATTCAAGAATTCGGTATGGTAGAAACTGAAACTACTTTACCATACGTGACTGGACTTGGAACGTTTGGTGCAAGAGTAAATTCTGCTAATGGAGTATCATTAACGTTTACTCCAAATCCAGGTATTGGCGTAACAGTCAAAACCTTCATGAATGCACTTAGAATTGAAGATGATAGTAAAGATCAAATTGATTTTGATAATGGCTTGATTGTTTCACATTATGCAAGATATGAAGGAAGACAAAATGCTGTTAGAAAAACATTTGGACTTAATCATAAAGGTGCTCCAATCTTTGAAAAATATTTCGTAGGAAATGACAGCGACATTGTTAGCATTGATGCTAATACGATTAAGATTCCAAATCACTTCTATGTTACTGGTGAAGCAATTCGATATGATAGAAATGGTGGAATTACATCATCTATTGGTATTGCAACTACAAGTTTTGCTGGACTTGGTAATACAGAATTCCTTCCAGTCAATCAAGATATATTTGTAATTAAAATTACTGATGAAACAATTAAACTTGCATCAACTGCAGAAAATGCTCTCAAGAGAATTCCCATTGCTATTGAACTTGAAAGTGTTGGTATTGGAACCTCTCACAGATTTGTAGCAACAAATCAAGATGCTAAGTGCTTACTTGCTATTGATAATTTAATTCAATCACCTATAGTATCTACTGCTCAAACTCAAACTCTTGCAGATAGAGTATCGACTCTTGATACTACCATATCTGTGAGTGGCGTTACGTCATTCTTTGGTGGAGATTTGATAAAAATGGGCAATGAAGTCATGAAGATCACTGGTATTGGTGTTGGTGGTACAAACATATTTACTGTTATCCGTGGTCATGTTGGAAGTAATATTTCAGTGGGAGCAACTGGTGATATAATCACCAAAGTTGTAGGCAACTACATTATTAATGATAATGTTCTGAACTTCGTTGAACCCCCATTTGGTGGTCAACCAATTGGAAGTGTTACTAACAGGCCAGACGAAAGAGATTGGACTGGTATTACAACTGGTTCTACTTTCCAGGGAAGAATGTTTATGAGATCTGGAACACCAGACACAACGGAAGACACTTATTCCGGAAACGTACTATTCGATAGTCTTTCTGATCAATTTGATGGTACAACTCCAACCTATGTTCTTACCTCTGCAGGGTCATCTACAATTTCGGGTATATCTTCCGGAAATGGAATTATCTTAGTCAATGATATTTTCCAAGAACCTGGAAATAGTTCAGACTATACTATGGGAGAGAGTGCTGGTATTACGACCATTACATTTACCGGAACAGCATCATCAACAACAACTGATGCTAATACTGCCGGTCTTCCTCTTGGTGGAGTTTTACTTTCAGTAGGGTCTACAGCAGGGTTGGGATATCAACCTTTAGTTTCTGCAGGTGCAACTGTCAGTGTTTCTGGACTTGGAACTATTTCATTGGTTAGTGTAGGAAATACTGGATCTGGATATAGAGCACCAAATAAGTATGAATTCCTTGCAAATATTGCATCTCCGGTTGGAGTGGGATCAACTGAAATTTACATAGAAAATACTGGAAGTGTTCTAAATCTGGTTAGTATCCTAAACAGTGGATCTAATTGCACAATTGGTGTCGGAACCGATTTTACACCGGTTACAATTGTTTCCGCCGCATCTACTTTTGTTAGAATTGGAACTGGAAATACAATTTCTACTGCAATTTCTCAAGGAACTAAAACTAAAATTATTATTAATAATCCTCAAATTGGATTTGTAAATGTAAGTGTTGGTGAAAGTGCAACGGGAATTTCCACAATGACGCATGTTGGTTTTGCGACTATCATGACGGGAACTGGTAATATCTCAACTTCAGTTACAATAACAAATCCAGGTTCTGGATATACCACTCTGATTAAACCATTTGCAGAAATTGATGATCCACTTTCCTACTCAAATATTCCATTAAATTATGTTGGAACTGCTCAATCTGGACTGAATGCAACTGTAGATATTGTTGTTGGTAATGGGTCAAGTATTATTGATTTCTCAATTAATAATACAGGTGTTGGTTATGCTCCTGGAGAAATTCTTACTATTCCAATTGGTGGTTTGGCTGGAATTCCTACTTCGGGAACATTTAGTAGATTTGAATTGGATGTTCAAAAAGTATTCTCTGATGAATTTACTGGTTGGACAATTGGAACTTTACAAACTCTTGATGACCCATCTATCAATTTTGATGGTAGCACCAAAGCATTTAATATTACTCTTGGTGGTAATCAAATTTCAATTAGATCCAATAGAGGATCTAAGATTGATGTAGAACAAGTTCTTATAGTGTTTATTAATGATATTTTACAAGAACCTGGTCAAGGTTATCAATTCCCAGGCGGTAGTGTTATTACTTTCGCTGAAGCACCAAAACCTGGTGATTCATGTAAGATTATTTTCTATAAGGGAAGTGGAGATGATCAAGATGTTATCTTGAGGGAAATTATTGAAACTGTGAAGAAAGGTGATGAAGTTACCCTTGGATATGATCCAAGTCGTGGCCAAGATAAGTTCTTACAAGAAAATGCAAGGACTGTAACAGCAGTTAATACGACTGACCAAGTTCAAACATTCCCATATTTTGGTCCAGGTAATACTGCAGATGAAACATTGTTTAGACCACTTGTATGGTGTAGACAAACTGAGGACAAAATTATTGATGAAAAACGTGTCTCTAAAGATAGGGAACTATATGAACCACTTATCTATCCATATGCATATATAACAAAATCTGTTGGTATTGGTTCCACTCACGTATATGTTGATAGAGTGAGACCACTATTCAATGGAAGAAATGAAAATGACACTAGTCTTTTATTCCAGAATAAAGTTAAATTTGTTTCTCAAGTCGTACAAGTAGGAGCATCTGCTACTGCAATTGTAAGTGCTGCAGGAACTGTATCATCTCTTGTTATATCCGATGGTGGTTCTGGATATCTATCTGCCCCTACTGTTAGTATTGCTGGAACCGCACAGCAAGATGCCACATTGGGATTAACCACTGCTACTGCTACTGCAACTATTAATGCAGCAGGAGCTGTTTCATCTTTAACTCTAACTAATGTTGGAACTGGTTATACATTTGACAAACCACCAGGTGTTCTGATTTCTTCTCCTGGATATAGTGAGGAAGAAAATTTAATCACAAACTTCCTTGGTGATTCTGGAATTATTGTTGGATTTGGAACAACGACTGTAAGTGGAGTTACCACTCAATTTATCTTTGACCTTCATATTCCATATGGATCTAAGTTAAGAGAATCAACAATCGTTGGAACTGCGGTAACTCTGAGTTCTTTGAGTAAGAATGATTACTTTATTGTTTCTAATTCTAATGTTGGATCTTTGACCACTTCCATTACCTCAATTGATCATCAAGATGGTTCCACTGCTGGTATTGGTAAATCGTTTGTTGATAACGTATATGTTGTTCAAAATGCACATAACGTTGAAAGAAATATCATCGGAATTGGAGTTTCGGTATTCAGAAGAGTATTTGTAAATGTTGATGATTCTTTCGCATTTGGAACTGCTGGAACTATCTCCACAACCACTCTCGCAGGTTATGGTGATTATAGTTGGGGTAAATTTGTAATGGCATCGAGAGCAGGATTAACCTCTCATATTGCATATACATCTGATGGGATAATCGGAATTAATACCTCTATGAGGGTTGAAAGATCTCAACAATTGAAGTCCAAAAATTATATCCCATCCAATACATAATAAATAAAAAAAACTCCATT
>TARA_R100001463_G_scaffold1131_2_pt1 | contig 15130 bp, 13 predicted proteins | sample TARA_R100001463 | Tara Oceans TARA_R100001463 (sample SAMEA2622242) | marine metagenome | biome: marine biome (ENVO:00000447); feature: deep chlorophyll maximum layer (ENVO:xxxxxxxx); material: "saline water (ENVO:00002010), including plankton (ENVO:xxxxxxxx)" | depth 40 m
GTTAGCTAAACTGTATAATCTATCGTTCCACATTGATACAACAGCATTAGTTAAGTATTCAACATTGTCAAAACGTTTAGGATTATAAGCTAAATTACCTGTGTAGCATGTAAGAAACACAAACGTTCTATCTTTTTGTGATAGTTCACTAAGTAATGTTTCGTATGCTTCAGTTAACTTATCAATTTCTAACTGCATAATGCCCATAAGTAAATTTGTGTCATCAGTTGCTGATAGTAAACTCATTTTATCTAACAAGTCGTTACCACCTGCACTAATCACAACATAATCTCCACGCACTTTGTGTGCTGAACTTATGCAATCGCTAACTACATATCCATCAACAGCTTGGTCGTTGTAAATATCTTGGCTAACTTTTGACTTAGCTCGTAGATAATCTACCGTACCTTTGCCTGTTCCTGTATATGCAGAATTGTCAATCATACTATCTCCAATCAATGTGCAGATAGCGTTTTCGTTTATTGTTCTATTCCAGATGTTTGCGTAGTTAGTCTTGACATTATTATTAGTAACAACAACAGGGTTGTCATCAATAAGGTGGTCAAAATTAAACTGCTCATCTGCTTGGTCAATAAACCAATCGTTATTTTGTGACATGTTTTCCTTTCTGTCAATATATATTGTAACATACTGTAAATATATGTGTACAAAAGATGTATCTAGCTTTCGGGGTTTCACTAAACAGGGCAGGAAAGAGAAGTCCTACTCACTAGATACTTGTTGCTATTTACCGATTAGCGTTTCCTTATCCCTACTAATCGTTCAAGGCTCTCTTTAATAAGTGAGGGCTTTATAAATACCTTGTAACACACAGTTAGCGACAGAAACTGGAACTAATCTGTTTATTTCTGCAATCTGTCTAGCTAACATTTCTGCACTAGACTTCCAACCTTTAGCATTCCTATGTGCTACAAGCTATTAATTAATAGCTTGTAACACACAATAAAGCTCTGCGTAATAAAACTTTTTAGTCTTACTCACTATGTGCTACAAGCTATTCTTTAACCTTATTCATCTCAAACTATTCGCTCTGATGACTAGGTATATTTCAACTCATCTCAGTTAAAGATAGCTTCTACATACAATAACATACTTGTAATTATATGTTGTCTTTTTTAATTATTTTTTTCCTTTTTGTATTTGTCTATATCTCTTAGTTATCTTTATCATATAAATCATAGAGTTAACTTTCTTTGCTAACCAATCTGCAAATGTATATGCACCAATTAAATAAATTGGAATAGATAACCAAAACATTATTTCTAAATTATTCATCTTCCTTACTTTCTTTATCAAATTCTAAAGCCGTTTCGTTCATCTGTTGCATGAATACCTTAGTGTCATCATCTCCATTTTCATTTATATATTCTGTAAATGAATTTCTTAACTTATCACTAGCTAAATAACCTGCTAATAGTAACTGCATAAAGTTATCATCTTTACTTAAATGCTCAACGATAGTCATTTGCGTAATCTTTAGCATGTGCATATCATCTTGTAGTTTTTTTATATCTGACATAGTTTCCTTTCTTATTCTTCTCTTTGTGAAATATCGTGTGCTAAATCTTCATTATCACAAGCACTACACACACCCTCTTTTTGTATGTAATTCAGTTCCCATTGTATTTGTTGTTTACTATCCCCACTTAGAATTCCACAATGTAAACAATATTTTTTTTTGTGTATTCTATTAAGTTTTTTGTAATTTTTCTTTTCTTTTTTAAGTAAAGACTCTAACTCTTTAACTTTCATTACTTTCCTTTCTGTTGTCTTGAGCATCATATCATAACTATTTTTATTTGTAAATAACTGTTGCATATAATATTGAATATAGTATTCTTACATTAAGAAAGGAACGTATGACAAATAAAGAAAGTAAACTTACAGAAACACGAACACCAAAAGAAAAATTAACAGAACTATACGATTGGTCTTTGAATTTTGAAAAGGATAATCCATTTTCTGTTTATTGTGATTTAGTTGGTTATAGTCACGAACGTTATGGAAGTACTCTTGTAACGAATTTAAATAAATGTTTAGGGTATGCAGAACTTACAATGCTTTCAAATTGTTTAGCACTATTTGAAAATAACGGCTATGACACTATCTATAATATTATTGATGAGATTTTAGAGGAAAGGAACGAATGACACTACAAGAATTATATGAACATAGAGAGGAAGTGAGAACAGCTCTACGAAACAAAGCTGTCGAACTTTCTTTAGATACTCATAAAGCAGATGTTGTGTTGGGTGTTGGTAGAGAAATACGAATACTTGATGAACTAATCAAAGAGAAACTATCTAAAAAAGATTATCAACAGTTTATTGAAACCAATATCGATAACTTGTAAATAGTTATTGCATATATCTACTGAACTGTTATTATTGTTATATGTATTTAACAATTAGAAAGGTTAGTTAGAAATGGAAAAAATTAATTGGGGTTATGTATTAACTCTCGTAAGCTCACGTGAATTCGTGCGTGATGTTGTGGATTACTTCAACTGGACTTATGGAAATGATAAAACCGAAAGTTTATTATTCTGGGGTGCAGGTGAATTGCGTGAGGAAATAGACCATAAAGAAAGTTGGAATAATAATTATTCTGATATTCGTAAATCTGTTTTCATGGCTAAAGATATTATCAAGATGAACAACTTTAAACGAGTTGCTTGGAATACAAGATATTTCAAATACATTGTTGATAGAAATAAATCTTATCCACGAGTTACAAAAGATGATGTCTATAAAAGAAATCATTTAGAGGAACAATGCGAAATGGATAGGCGTTGGTCTTGTTGTATGCCTTATGATTGTATGTGTTATGAGAACGTACCAATGAGGCAGATTTGGACAAAGGTAAATCAAGAAAGAAAGGTTAGTTAGAAATGGATAAAAAAGAATTGAACAGTATCTTAATGGATAGTTTTGAGGTCGCTGAATTGTGGTTTGCTAATGGTAATCATTATGCTGATATGACTTTGAAACAGCGTAGAGAAACCCTTAAAAATTATCACGGAAAAGATTTGTACGAAAAATTAGCAGGTATGAATTTAGGTGCTACAAGTAGTGCTAGTAGGATAATGCTTTTAAGTTTATCAGGCAGAACTATTGGAAAGGTTGGTTAGAAATGGCTATTAATTTAAAAGCATTGAAGTCGCAGAAAGAACAATGGTACAAAGCTCTTGAACGTTACAGAAAAGAAATGCGTGAAATTGATAATATTTATGAAGTTAATAAGATGAAGTTAGTTAGTAATGATATGGATATTTGTAGATTGAACATAGATATAATTGATATCAAAGAACAGATTAAGAACTTACAGGAACAGAACGTAAAGTTAAAAGCTAATATGTAATCATCTAACTAACCAATAAAGGAAGGCACTTGTTTAATCGCAGGTGCTTTTCTTTTTGTTGTTGGTAATCCTTCACAGTTTTACTGATGCATATCCTTCAATGAACTAATTTAACTAAGTACCCCTAGTATTTAATCAAAATGGGTACACTACATCTAGTATGACTACATATTGTATACACTATATGTTGTATGTGTGTTATATGGCTTTACTCTATCACGCACACACAGGCAATTTTTGGTGGGCTTTCACATAGGGGGGTTAAATCTTGGGGGCGCTTAATGTATGTGTATACCCTCTAGAAATATGCTGTTAACTAGGTACTATATGTGGTGGTACTATATATAGTGGTGTACCTAATGAGCTAGTAATGAAGTGTTTTTTTAAAGTTAGCTTAATTAAGTTAAGTAAACATAGAGAGTACATCTAACCCTGTGTCACTCCCTCCCAAACCAGAATGAACTAAAAATAGTAACAAATAAATATGTGAAGTAATAGGCTTTTACCCTAGTTAGAATGGTCCTGCTAGTCCACTTTGTATGAAGTTTTATCAAGAATCCTTTTCTAAAAGCAGGAAGAATCCTCTGATTGTTTGTTAACTGTATCACATAAATTATTTAATTACAAGTTTCACAAAATTGCCACATTGTGATACCATTACTGTGGGTTCAATAAGTGATTCTTTATTCATTTTAGACCCTCCTTTCTGATTGATACGACAGTATAGCCCTCTAGCAATAGAGGGTTGTCGTATAAGAACCAACCCTTAATTACAAAAAAATTTTTTTCACACGCTTTTTCCGGGGGGTAGCTATACTTAGCAAAGCACAAGAAAGTCTTGTGCTTAGGTAGAGATACCTAAAGAAAAGAAAGTATGCTTTTCATCATATTGCATTTGTGATAATTTGATTGATTAAGTTTATTTCTTTTTCTTTCATAACAGTTTGGACAACTGTACGTGCAGAACCTCACTTCGGTGAGGTTTTGTGGTATAGTACCATTAAGTAACACCAGGAGATAAAAATGCCAATGAGCAAAAAGGGTAAAAAGAAAAGATACCCAAGTAAAAGAATTACTAAAAAATAATTGAAAGTACAATGTCCTGCCTGTCAGGAGGACTTGTTGGTGGTTAAAGATAAGGTGAAGTGCGTAAATAAGAAATGCAGAAATTATGACAGATAAAAAATTATGTTATGCAGGTGGGTGTCATAGACCATTACCACCTAAAGCTAGTAAGTATTGTTCTGAACGTTGTCGTAACAGAATTAATATGCAAAAGAAACGTGCTAGAAAAGCAGGTAAAGAATGGACACAACAAGATGATGTACTTGAAATACCTAGTCAAAAAACAAACGTACAATCACGTAGAGGTCAAGTATATAACGACATAGTAGAATCAGGTTTAGCTGCAGATATATACACAGAGAAAATAACAATGCAAGAAGTAGCTACAATACTTGGCACAACACCAGGTGCAGTATCTATGGCGTACTCTGCATACGTAGAAGATTTAAATACAAAACAACAACAAGATGAATGGTCACTACCACAGGTTGCAGAAAAAACATTAGCTGACTTTGATGATTTTAGACAGAGATATTTTCAAACAGAACAAGGCATAGCATATGAAACACCGGAGTTCCATAAAAAATGGATAGAACAGATTATGGACACTATAGAAAATGGTGGACAGCATATGATATTGTCACCTCCACGACATGGTAAAACAGATTTGTTAATACATTTTGCTGTATGGTTAATTTGTAAAAATCCAAACATACGTATTTTGTGGGTAGGTGGTAACGAAGAGATTGCTAAAAACGCATTAGGTTCTGTTCTTGACCAACTAGAAAGTAATGAATTATTAATAGAGGAAATATGTGGACCGGGTGCAAAATTTAAACCTACATCACGTACAGGTAAGTCTTGGTCACAAAATGGTTTTACTGTAGGTACTAGAACTGTAACGGGTATTAAGTCACCTACTATGGTTGGTATTGGTCGTGGTGGTAAAATATTATCTAGAGATTGTGACATAATAATTGCAGATGACATTGAGGACCACAACTCTACTATGCAACCTTCATCAAGAGAAAACACAAGAAGTTGGTGGACTACAACTTTGTCTAGTCGTAAAGAGGAACATACAGCTATGGTCGTTATTGGTTCTAGGCAACATTATGATGATTTATATTCACACCTACTAGATAACGAAAGTTGGACTACAACTGTAGAGGAAGCACATGATACAGCTTGTAACTTACCTGATTGGAATGAAGGTGACCACGTAGAATGTATGTTGTGGGGTGGAAAGAGAACATACAAATGGTTAATGGATAGAAAACGTGCAGCAGAAACTACAGGTGGTAGAGCTATATACGAAATGGTTTATCTTAATGTAGCTATGCCTGATGGATTAGCTTTGTTTGACAGAGTAGAGATAGAAGAGTGTCGTGACCAAAAACGTGACATAGGACACATACCACAGGGTACAAGATTAATAGCAGGATTAGACCCTGCATCTACAGGTTATCAAGCTGCATTTTTGTGGGCATATGAACCTGTAGAAAATAAATTACACATGGTAGATATGAACAACAGTTTAGGTGGAGGTATTCCACAAGCATTAGATATTATTAAAGAATGGTGGTTAAAATACAATTTGTCACATTGGGTTATAGAAGAAAATGGATTTCAAAAAGCAATAAGACAAGATAGAAGTATTAGAGATTTTTCATCAGGACATGGTATATTTTTAGAAGGACACGAAACATTTAAGAACAAGTTTGACCCTCTTTATGGTGTTACAGCTATGCGACCAATGTTTCAAGAAAAAAATATTTCTTTGCCATATCTTAGCTTTGAAGCTCAAGAGAAGGTAAACTTATATACAAGTCAGTTGGTATATTTTAGTTCTGCAAAGAACAAAAGTAAAAGCGTGGGTACTAAAACTGATATAGTTATGGCTAGTTGGTTTCCAATGAGAGCAATTAGGCGTATGCAAAAAGAACGCTACGCAGAGTTAGGGTACGATTATAATCCTAGCTTTACAGGGTACGAACCTAGTAGTATGGATTTAGATAATTGGAGATAGATGCCACTTAATAGTGATAAATTAGCTGAAAGAGTAGATTACCTTAGAGTAATTAATCAAGAACAAATGTCAGACCGAGCAAGGATACGTGACATTATGAATGGTGGCGAAGCTGCTGTTCGTGCATTGTTAGGAAAATCAATAAATGTAGAGTACAACGAATTACCTGCACCTAACTTATTTTTAACTGCGTTAGAAAGATTTGCACAAAAATTAGGTAGAAGTCCTGATTTAAAAGTAGATATTATAAACGAAAAAGATAGCGAAAGAGCTAGAAAAAAATCAGAAAAAGTAGAACGCATAGTTATAGCATATGATAAATTTCAAAAACTACATATGCAGTTACCACAGGCAGCAAGATGGTTGCCGGGTTATGGTTTTGTAGTATGGACTATAGGACATAAAAAAGACAAAGATGGTAATCCATATCCTTATGCTGAATTACAAGACCCATTTACTTGTTATCCGGGTGTGTTTGGTAATGACCAACAACCACAAGAGTTAGCAATTATACGTAGAGTTCCACATAGAATATTGGCAGAACAATATCCTGAAGCAAAAGGTTTTATATATGCAAAAGAAGAAAATGATAGTGGATTTCAAAATCCATATTCTGCATTACTAGATAGTTCTGAACAAACCGGTAGTTGGGCAAACTCTACAGGTCATGGAAAAGTTGTAGTTGAGTATAGAGATAATGAAGGAACATATATCTTTTTACCTGAAAATAAAAAAATTATAGATTTTATGCCAAACGTTTTGTCATCAGGTCCTTGTTTTGTTGTAGCTAAAAGATACGCATTTGACCAAATGCAATCACAGTTTCATCACATAACAGGACTTATGTCTAACATGGCAAAAATAAACATACTTGGAACAATAGCTATGGAGGATGCAGTATTTACTGAAACTAACATAGTCGGTGAAATAGAATCAGGAAAATATCGTAAAGGTAGATTTGCTGTTAACTATTTGACACCGGGTTCACAAGTGTCAAAACCGGTCAATAATCTACCATACCAATTATTTCAACAAGTAGATAGATTGGAAAGACACTTGCGACTTGGTGCAGCTTATCCTGTATCTGATGATGGACAATCTCCTAATTCTTTTGTTACAGGTAGAGGTCTTGAAGAACTAGGACAATCTGCATCATTACACGTTAGAGAGTATCAAACAGTATTACAAGAAGCGTTGCAAGAGTTAGATGCAAAACGACTTGAATATGATGAACTTATGTTTGGTAACAAACGTAAACCTATTGCAGGTAGACATAAAGGTACAGCATATAAAGAAAGTTATACACCTAACAATGATATAAAAGAAGTTTATGAAACACGCAGAGTGTATGGAGTTATGGCAGGTTTTGATGAGCCACAAAAAATTATTACAGGGTTGCAGTTAAAACAACAAGGCATTATTGATACACAGACGCTACAAGAAAACATGGATGGATTAGATAACATTACTAAAATACAACAACGTATAAATGCAGAAAAAGCAGAAACAGTATTGTTTGAAACACTTATGTCACAAGCTGCACAAGGCGACCAAAAAGCATTAATGTCTGCTATAGAGATAAGAAAAAATCCACAACGAATGTCAGAAATATTAGATAAGTTTTATACAGCAGAAGGTGATGAACCAAGTCCGGAAGAACTAGCTATGTTAGGAATGGGTGGACCACAAATACCTGCAGGACCAGGTGGTGGATTACCAGGTATTGAACAAGTATTAGGTTCTCTTGGTCAAGGAGGTCCAAGTGCCGGATGATGCTAGAAAATTTTTTGACATAATAAATCAAGAGGATTGGTCAGAAAATGTATTTACAGGTGTTGAAGATAATACAAATATTGTATTTAAACAATTTATAACTATGCCTACACCACATCCACATTATTTTATTAATTTATCTTTTGAGTACGAATACAATCCAAAATTAGGAGATGATTTATATGGCGAAATATAATAGAGGTAGAAAAAGTAAAGGTATGCAAGAAGCAACTGACCTAACACAATCAGGTGCGTTTGCAGATATAGTTGCACCACCTAGAAAAGAAGGCGACCCAACAGGACAAACAACAATGTTAGAAGGACAAGCAGGTGCTATTAGTCCAATACAGGAAGAAGTAGGTGCTACAGGAGGTATGCCTAATGTACCTAATTTGCCACCTATGAATATTGCAGCACCTACTAACAAACCTGCTGAACCTATTACATCAGGAATACCACTCGGTGCAGGAGATAATGGACCAACACAAATTACTACAGATACAGTAGCAAATATATTTAAAGCAGCAAAGAGAGTTTTACCAGACCCAATATGGGATGAGTTATTAGAAGCAGATATAGACATAGGATAGTATGGATTACAAATCTACCTTTTTTTTGCCTTCATATTTTAAACAAGGTCTAGCAGAAAACACATCAGCAAATTTAAATGAGATATCACAATTTGAAAGAGCTATCACACCAGAACTAGCATTAGTTATGAAAGATGTAGCTTATACTTATCCTTCATTAGATAAAAGATTAATTGCTTATTTACCATTAATGGGAATGAAAGCAGATGATGAAGATATGTTAAAAATAGCACAAACACAACAACGTGCTATGGAAAAAAAGCAGCGTGTTAAAACTGATGTAGGTTTAGCTAAGAGAGCATCACAACTAGGGTTTTTGGCTATGGATAGTGCGTTTCAAAATATATCAAGAAATTTTAAATCAACTGTTGTAGCTGCACAAGAAACAAATAAATCAGTTCCAGGTGCAGTATTAAGCAATACATTAGCAGGTTTAATACCTGGAGAAGCGTATACAGAAGCTACACGTTTAGCAACATTAGGTAAAAACTTTAACGAAAAATATAATGAAACAAAAGAAGCATATGGTGAAAATGAATTTAGAAGAGCAGTAAATGAAGCAGGTGGATTATCAAACGCTATAACAGGACAAGGTAAACCTTTAAACTTAGGTGTGGGTATTTTACCTAATTCAATCGCATTAGAAGATACTGATGTATATATTAAACAGATTAAATTAGGTAAGACACCTACACAAGCGTATGAAGCTGCAGCACAAGTATATGGTAGACCTATTACAGAAGAGTATGAAATGGATGAGTATCAATTTACTTATAAAACTAAAACAGGAGATAAAATACCAATATCTCCTGGAAGAGTAGTTGCTGCACAATTTTCAGAAGAAGGAGAAGTATCTTATGCTTTAGCATCTACAATTATTGATGGTGCATTTAGATTAGGTGCAGACCCTATAAATATATTACTTGGATATGGTAGTGCAGTTAAAACTGCAGGTAGAAAAATTGTATCACAAGCAGAAGTAGCACAATATGTAGATGATGCTGCTTTTATGACAAGAGCGTTAAATAATTTAAAACCTACTAAAAAAGGTGCAGAATCTAGAAAATTAACATTTGGTAAAACTGCAGAACAAGTTTTAAATTCTAAATGGGGAGATAAATTTATAGAAGCATTAACTGTTAATGAATCTGTAGCAAGGTTAAAAGATATACCTTCCTTTAGACAAGTAGATACAAGAGTATTAAATCTTTTAGCAAAAATTAAAAATAAAGAATCTATGAAAGAAGTAGTAACTTCTTTATTAAAACATGGAGATTTATCTGATTTAATGATTGCACCTTATTCAGGTACGTTTGTTGGACAAGAAATTGCAGCAGCAGCTACAGCAACACCAATTACTAAATTACCAATGAGGCAATCTGTTGTAGCAGAACTAGCAAATCAGTTAGCTTACAAATTTGGTGGAAAAGCAGTAGATATTGCACCTTTAAGAAGAAGCGTAGGTGCTTTACTTGGTGGACCTAAGAACGACCCATTTAGAGGTATTGTTGGTATTGGTGGTTCATTAAAAAATGCTTTACCACAAAGAGTTAAAAGATTATTTGATTTATCACCTAGTAAATTTGCATCTATTAATTATATTGCAGAAACAATAGAAAACGTAGATGGCATATTAATTGCTTTAGGCGAAGACCAACTAGGTAGAGATTTTTATATTAGTGAATTATTAAATGCAAAAAATCAAGATGACATTGTAAAAGTAGTACAAAAAGTTAATGTAAGAATAAAAGATAAAATTTTAAAAGATAATCCTGATTTAGCAGAAGATGCAGATTTAGTAGGAAACATTGTTGATTTTGTTAATAATGAAATAGCAGAACAAAGAAAATATTTATACGATAGTGATGGTTTGCCTTTATCTTTTCCTGGAACTAAATATAAATTGCGACCACAACGTTTAGATGAAGAAGGAAATATATTAGAAGCTATAGAAGTAGCTGTACCTACTGCTTTTTCTATAGGACAATTTGCAGATAACTTTGTTCCATTAACTGATTATCAAGAACTAGCTAAATCACTTGCATCATTCAGAAGATTAGTTGGTCCTAGTAGAAGTGGTTTAAGAAAATTTTTATCAACTACCTGGGGTAATGATGATTTTACTTTAACTAAAAAAATATTAGAACAAGCAAAAATACCTACTAGGGGTTTAAAGACAAATTTAAGAACTAAAAATTTATCTATTGCACCTAAAGGGTGGTTAGAGTATATGTACTCTGATTATATAATGCAACGTGCATTAAAACCTGGATGGATGCTTAGACCTGCTTTAGCGTTAAGAGTGCCACCTGAAGAAGCAGTACGTATAGCTACGTATGGTGGACCAAATGTATTTACACATCCTTTATTGTTGTTGTCTTTAAAAGCTAGACCATTTCCTAAAGTTGTAGATAAATTAAATTTAGATAAATCAGACCCTACATTTGTACAATTACTTGATAATTTAGGAGAACAATTTTTTGCTACAAGAATTGATGCTGCTGATATAGATTCAACAGCAGAACTTCTTGGAAGTGTAGATTTGAGAAAATCATTAGAACGATTAGATTATGACCAAATACAACAAATTATGAAAGTGTTAAGACTTAATACAAATTCATCAGGTCAAGTGGGAGATTCGTTTATACAATATGCTATAGATGGAAACAATGCTACAGATTTTGCTTTTGATGAAATAGTAGGTGAATTAAAAAAACTTAAAAGACAAACATTATTTTCTTATGATGAATTAGTAAATATGGGTTTTGGTGATATTCCACAATCTTTAGCTGATGTTAGTTCATTTGTACATCCATTTTGGAGTCCAAATAAAAGTGTGCAAAGAGAAATAGGTAATGGTGCTATATCTGTTATTCCAAATAAAAAATATAAACAAGTATTTGAAATTGAAAGTTCAGATGAAGTAGGAAAATTAGTAAGACAATATGTTACTAATCCATCAGTTGCAAAACAATTAGAAAAAATAGGACATGGAGTATCTATGGTGATTGAAGAAAATTCATTAATTTTAGATGTTGCTGTCAAACTTGGTAATGATAATAATATAAAAAATTTTAAAGAGGCAGAACAATTTATTAAAAATGCTTTAGCTATTGCTATAAAAGCACATCAACCAAAAATATATTTAAGAAGAAGCATACATGAATTAATACCAGAAAATCATCCTTTAAGAAAACTTGCAGTAGTACGAAATGCAAACCAAGGACAAGCGTTTCATTTTGTTGAAATACCTGTATATCCACAACCTGATGCACGTATAGATAATATTAATTTTGATTCATCAGTAAGAAAAGAAATTATGGAATATTTGTTTGATAGTAATTTTCAAACAGCTAAAAAAGTTATTAGTAAAAAAACAGGTTATGCACAAGCTGCACCATCAGGAACATTTTTTAATAGCACACAGCAATATGTAAATACAATGTCAGAACAAACATTATTAAAAGTATTAAAACCACAATCTAGAGGTAGGAATGCAGCAGATGATTTTTATATCAATGTTCCAAAATATGAAGGTGGAGATTTAAATAAACCCAATAATGTAATAAATCCACAATGGTGGCAAGGGTGGATTCACGAAATGCTTAATAGAGCAAGTGACCCATTGTTTGTTGTTGTTGCAAGAGATGGTGCAAAAAAAGCATTAGAATTTTTTACAAATACTACACAAGGTAAAAAATATATTAGTGATTTAATTAAACGTAGTGATGACCCTGAAGTAAGAGCAGTATTGCAAAGCAAAGACCAATTAATGAAATACTTAAAAACTGCCGAATGGGAAATAGGTAGATTACAAGGAAATCAAACAAGTAAAATTTTGCGTGATGGTGCAGAAATTACAGAACAAGAAGCAAGAAAAATGCTTAGAGATGGTAATGGTGAATTTGTTTTTCCTGATTACGAAGTAGATTTAAATGTTGGTGCTGTAAAAGTTAAAGAGTTTATAGCTAATGGTGGATTTATTGATGATGATGATTGGTTAGAGTTAGCACAAAAAAATGCAGTAGAAGCATCAAAAACAGAAAGATACTTTGGTAAATTTTATGACCAAATTAAAAAAGTATTTGATGAGGAAATAAGAGAAATGGATTTAGGTCCAAGAAATGTTTCTTACAATAACAATCCAAACATAAATAAATTTGGACAACTAAAAGAACAAGCAATACAGAAATGGGATGATACTTTAGGTTCTATGTATTCTCTACTTCTTGCTAAACCTTCTGATTATTTAAATCGTGACCCAATGTTTAGATGGTCATTTTATACATTAGCTGAAGACTTAATGCCATTTATGACAGCAGATGTTAAAAAAGAATTTTTGGTTGGTGCTAAAACTTGGATAGAAGGTAGTGATTTATATCTTAATTTATTAAGAAAAGCAAAAGATTCTGCAAGTGAAAATAGTATTGAAACATTAGAACAAGCAGAAACTTTACTTAAATACAAAGCTATGCAAGAAGTACAAAATCTTTTATATGCTAGTTCTGAACGACACGTATTGTCTGATGTTATGGCAACATATATTCCATTCCCTGAAATATGGCAAGAAGTATTAAAAACATGGGGTAAGTTAACATTAGAAAATCCACAAAAATTTAACAGAACTCGTATAGCAATAGACAGAGGAAAAGAATCTAGTCCATGGGATACAGACAATGCTTTCTTTACATCAGACCCTGTAACAGGTGAACTGCTTTTTAACTATGTAGATGTAATGAATGTTATGACATTTGGTTTAACAGCTATACCTGGTGCATTTGGATTTGCACCATTTCAATCAGCTTTGCTTGGTGAAGATTTAAGAGATGAAGGCGTTAAAGTAGAACAGTATGGATTTTTAGAAGGTCTAAACTTAATATCTGCTAATGGGTTTTCTCCTGGATTTGGACCTATTGTTACATTTCCATTTAAAATATTAACAAAAATAGCAACAGTACCTAAAGTTATAAGCAATTTTATATTAGGTAATTTTGAATCTCCTGGTGGTTCTCCAAATCCTATTGATGAATTGCCTTCTTGGATGAAAGGAATATTTAAAGCAATACCATTTACACAAGAAGCAACAGAAGAAATTAATGCATCATATTCCAGAACAGTTATGGATATATTTACTATGTATTATTACGCAGGTAAATGGACACCTGAAGATGAGGAATCAATAAAACTTGCTATGGTAGAAGCAGAAAAAGCTGCTGCATTACATTGGTTAATAAGAGGTGCTGCACAAGCTGCATTTCCTACACCAATACAACCAAGATATCAAATAAAAGATAAGTCTGGTGCTTGGTGGTCAATACAAGTATTAGGTCAAAAATACCAACAAATGTTAGAAGCTAATCAATTTGATTACACTATTACAACAATGCAGTTTGAAGAAAAGTTTGGAATAAATCCAGTACCATTAAGACAATCTGCTAGTGCTAAACAAGGTAGATTTCCTGTTAAAAAAGAATCCTATCTCTTTTGGCAAAGGTCAGAAAACAAAAAGTTAATGGAGAGAAAACCTTATACAGCTATTTTCTTAAAACCTGATAGAGTAGATGATGAGTTTTCATTACCTGCATTTGTGGAAGGTGCTGAAACATTAACACCAAGTCAGTATTCACGTGCAGTACAACAATCATTGTTACAATTTGAATTAGAAAAATTTAAAGAAGATTTGAAAAATGACAAATCATTAAGTCCTACTGCAAAAGATGAAAGATATTCTGCACGTAAAACTCAGTTACAAGAAGAATATGGGATTATTGCTTATGGTAATTTAGGTGATGCTGTACAAATGGCAGACAAGTATCAAGTTATATTAGAGTTTAGAGATTGGGAAAACGAACCTTTGTTAGCTGATTCACCTGAAATAGAACCATTAAAATTGTTTTTAGGTGCATATGATGAAGCTATTGATATTGTTTTAAATGGTGGAACACTATTTCTACCTGGTTCAGACAGAGCAGTTAAGATTCCTGTAGGTGGTATCAAGGGTAAGAAAGCTGCAACACTTGAAGGTAAAACTGGTAACATAGATGTAATACGTGAAGAACTAGATGCATATGCTAGAAGATTGGCTATGGACTATGAAGATACTGCGTGGATAGATATGTATTTAAGTTCTTTTTGGAAAGTTTTAGATAACAGAAGGTATTTTAATGACTAACGAAACATACGAAAAAATAGAAAGGTATTTAGAAAATTTAGATAAACAAGGCACGTATGTATATATGCCTGAATTTTTAGGTGAAATAAACAAACGTTTTGAATTAAAATTTATGGTTGG
>TARA_R100001463_G_scaffold135907_2_pt1 | contig 15124 bp, 7 predicted proteins | sample TARA_R100001463 | Tara Oceans TARA_R100001463 (sample SAMEA2622242) | marine metagenome | biome: marine biome (ENVO:00000447); feature: deep chlorophyll maximum layer (ENVO:xxxxxxxx); material: "saline water (ENVO:00002010), including plankton (ENVO:xxxxxxxx)" | depth 40 m
GATAGCTGCTTCTTCAAAGAGAGTTTTAATAGTAGGTTGATTAGCATCTCTTGTTGGATATGTTGCAGCATCAGAATCAATAATTCTATTTGCATCATTTGTGTCGTAAACAAGAACTACATCTTCACCATTCTTTCCTTCAAAACGAATTCCACCATAATTATTTTCAGTTAACCAAGTTTTAATTCCATCTTTCTGATTTGCTGTTAAAGAATATCTACTGCTTGGTGCATCTAAATTTATATCTCCTAAGAAATTTGCAAGAGATTTTCCAGCAGAAGGTAAATCTACTATTAAAACATCATTAGGGATACGACCTTTAAATCCTTCAGCACTATCACTCGCTGTAAAATAAACACCTTCACCAAGTAATCCATCTTCAGTTGTTAATCCTTTCTCTACATCATTTACATTTAATTGTTTAGTTAATGTAGTTCCAATAGGCAAAGCTTGTTCTACAAGTTCCCAGTCCTTTTGCATTGCTCTACCTTGTTGGCCCCATTTTCTTGAAGCTGAGACCCATGCTTGATCTAGCATCAATTGGTTTTGGAAAACTGAAACCAAACGATTAGAAAGTGTTAACTTATCTGATGTTGAAATTCCATCATTTAACTGCTGTAATTCTAAAGCAAGTTCTTTTAGTACATATAAGTTTTGATCTCTATGTATTAACAATGCAGTCTGAGTAATCAAGTCTTGTTGTGATTGAATACTTCCACCTCTAGCTTCTTCATATAAACGAATTGTAGTTTCTACATCAAAGTCAGTTCCTCTTAATTGTTCTCTTGCATAACGAGCAATCTCTTCTAAATTTATTCTATCTATTCCACTGAATCCTGATCTGTCTCCAAAGTGAGCAGTAATAGTGTCTTCTAAAACTTTATTAGCAAGAGCAATATCTTCTCCTCCCATCCCTATATATAATTTTTTACCCGGAATTGTTGCATCATAATTACCTTGTGGATTCTTTCCTCTACTTATCATTCTCCTTACAGTTTGATAATTATCTGATACAATTGCTTCTCTAAAACTTACTTGTCCATCTGCAATTCTTGTCTTAACTCTCTTTAATAAATCAGGGATTCCTTCAGGGTCAGGTGTAGGTGTTGTAGGTTCATATTCAATTCCATCTTTCTCAACAACTCCCGGTTTCTTTCCTCCAAATCTATACATTTCATTTTCTGAATCCATCCAAAACTTTTGAGGTTCTACTACACCACGGGCACCTAATTCACCAGACCGGCCTGCTTCAAAGACTTGATCCCAAGTTTCATAAGCTGGCTTCCCTCCATCCATTAATCCAAAAATATATCTTCTAACTGCTTTCGCAATCTTTCTCATTTTTAATATTGGTTGTGCCCAAGTAGGATCTGGTGCTGAAGGTTTTAAAACATGTTTCTTATAAACATCCCAACCTGATGAAGCCATTGCTGTTACTTCAGAGAAAGGATATTTACCTGAAAGAATTACATCTGCCTTACTAGGCATCACCATTGCAGCAATCTGTTCAAGTTCTTTTTTACCTTCTAGTAGAAGTCTGAATTCTGCTTTCGTCATGTGCCTTCTCATAACAGCGTGCCAACCTTCATGGAAAGCTGTCCAAACTCTGTCTCCAATAGATCTTGGATTGCTACCTATATAACGAGCAATCATTACTAAGTCCTGTGTTGGACTCATCCCTGCTCTTTTATAAAAACCTTTTACAAATTCAGACTCTTCAGTTCTTTTAACACCCGGATGTTTCTTTCCTACATCTGTTCCTTTTGCCATATAAGCAACTGGTTGTTCTACTTTTACATAAGGAGCCATCCTTGTGACAATCCTTTCTAAGGTGGCTTGAACTTCGAGTTCTGTTAATGGGCCTCTGAAAATAGATTGAACTGTGCTATCACCAAACTGAGCAATATGACGAGGAAGTTTTGGTAACTTTGGAGTTTCACCTTCTACTTGGAAATCTACTTCGTCTTCTGGCTTTGGTGCTAATTGATCTCCGGGGTCTTTAGGATCATTTAATTCGTTTAATTTTCTTAGTAGTTCTTTATCTTGTTCAGATTTATATTTTCCTATTAATTCATCTTCATATCTGAAAACCATATAATCAAGATTTGCACCAGCTCTCCAATTCCCTTGATCTGCTAGTCGATAAGTAATACCAGATTCAAGATTTTCTGATAGCTCTTCTCTAATAGCTGCACCAGCAGTAGCAATAAAATCATCAGGTATTCCTAATTCTTCAGTTAACCATTCAAGATAGACAGAACGCTTCTTACTTACCTTTCCAGAAGTCACAATATAAATAGCTAGATCTACATCACTCTCCCATTCAATATTCATTTTCGTTCTACCATTTGCATAAGTAGGTTTTGGATTTCCAAAGGCAAATCTATTTTGAGAACTATCATTAAACGTAGGAGATTGTTCAAAGAAAACTCTTTTTGAATCTTCTTCTAATCCCATCCTTTTTAAAGTATCTGATAGGAATTTAGGAGCTTCCCAATTCTCTATATTTTTTAATTCTTTATCAGCTTTCTTTCCTTCATCTAATATTTTTTGTTCTACTCCTTTTAACTTTTGTGAGATCTCATATTGCAAACCTTTTACATATATCTGAACTTTATCAATATCTTCTATTGCTCTTTGAATAGCTAACTTAGAAGCCTTAGTTAAATAAGGAGCAATTTGTCTACGGAATAATTCTGTTGTTTCTGCATCTCTTAAGGCTTTTTGAGTTCCTTCTTCTATAGCAACTCGACCTATATTTAAAAGATTTAAAAGATCACCAACAGTATTGATTGGCCCAAGACCTCTATTATCTTCCATTCCTTCTGAGAATTTTTCAAAAGCATCTATTAATCTTGTAAATGCAATTCCTGCTTGTTGTTCTTTTGGTGCTGATCTGATTAATATATCTAACGGTGTCTTTGGATCTATTTTTGTTAAAGCTGTAGAAGCTGATTCAAGTTCTTCACCTCCAACATCTTCTGGTAATAAATCAGATCCTTCTTTTGTTGTTAAAGATTCTCGTAGTGGTTGGTCAATTCTTTCTCCTTCAATCTCAAGAGTCTGATCTTTAGCGTCAATATCATCCCAAGGATCAATGTTGTCTTGTTCCTGTTTTACTTTACTTAATTGAGTTCTTATTTCTTCTGGAACCTTATCTACAGTTTTATCTGTAGTAGGAGCTTTATCTAAAATTCCTTGTGATTTCTCTGCTTCAATTGTTTTACTTGGTGTAGTTTTAAATGTCTGAGTTTTTCTAATCGTTTGAGTTTGAGCTTGCTTCTTAACTGATTGAGTTAATTCAGTCTCAGGTGGTTTCTTACCTTGAGATTCAACTTTTAAAGCATTAATAATTTCTGGTAATCTTTCTTCTACTAATGTCTTTACGTTTCTACCTTTTACCTCTGAAGCAATTTCTTTTAATAAACCAGTTACTTCACCTTCTAATCCTGCTACTTGATTAAAGATATTTAAAACAGCTCTTGCTTGTAATCTTTCAATTTGACTACCTTTAACATTAATTCTTGTACCTTCTACACCTTCTAAAATACTTGCTTGTGTATCACTCGAAGCTGTTCTTAATGCTGTAACTCTTTGCTTTAATTGTTTTACAACTTCTACTCTTACAGAAAGTAATTGCTTAATATCTGAACTTTTGAAATAAGAACTTAAACCCGGAATCACACCTTCTTCTATTCCAACAGTGGCATTTTTTGCCATCTGCATCCCTTGATTAATTCTTTCAATAGACCACTTACCTTTACTTGCAATCTTATATAAATCCAAAATAGCTTCTGGTTTTACTCCTTCAACAGATCCATACGCAAGAGCCTTTTGAACACTAAGTTCTCCAGCTTGTACTTTTTTAAATAATGAATCAGGTAGTCGATTTAATTGAACAGCTTCTGCAACTACTCGACTTTGTAAATTTAATCCTCGTGCTGCTAAATCATCAATAGTAAATCCGTCTTCTCTTAAATATTCAGCAACATCAAGTGCTTCAATACTACCTTTATAACTTTGAGTACCTGCAATATTTTGCATTGCAGCAATTGCTCTTGCTTCTGCCGGAGTATCAACGTCAATAAATCTGACATCTATTTCATCAACACCAGATCTCTTTGCTAGATCTAATCTGTTATGTCCATCAATAATATAAACCTTTCCAGCAGGGCCAATCTGTCCTTGCGTGTCACGCCATACACTAACAACTCCTGCTAAGACAGGTTCAAATTGTTTAACTTCTGCTAAGGAACCACTGACTCCTCCTTTCTTTCCACGACCAGAACTTTTAACTTGGAAATAATCAGGAGCAGTATCTATATCAGAAACAGCTATTTTTTGTATTTCAGTTTGAATTGGAGGAGCAAGATTAGAATCAACACCTTGATTTATTAAAGATTGTTTTTCAGTTGGAGTAACAGATTCTTGACTTCTAACAACTGCTTCTTCTAGTTCAGTTGCACTTTCACCTAAACGACTTTCAGCTTCAACAATCTCAGCTTCAACAGTTTTAACTTCTTCTTCTAATTCACTTTTGTTTTCTGTTAACTCAAGTTGTTTCTGTTCAGAATAAGGTGTCTCCCATAATGTTTCTGGTCTTCTTTCTTCTGTATATTTTTGCCAAGGACTACCAGCTTCTGATTGAGTTGCACCACTCTCAGGTCTTACATAGTTTTTCTTAGCACCATCATATCCAGCAGGAATTGTTTTAGTTCTTAATTCATTAAGTTTTTTGAGTCTAAAATATAAAGCTTCTACTCTTGCTCCATCAATAATTGTACTAGAGATCTTTGATACCAATGGTTGTATATCTTTTTTGATTGTAGCTATTGCTCTTAAATCATCAGTAGAAAGAGATAATTGTTCTGTTAATCCTTTGTCAAATTTTTCAAATATGGAGGTATATTTACCAGATGAAAAGTCATCCCAATTAAAATCATTTTGTCTATATATTGATTTCCCATCAATATTCTTTGTAAGTTGTAATTGCTTAATAGCGTTTTGAATTCTTGGACTCCAAAAACTAGGAGCATTTTTTATTGATCTAAGACCTGATCCAGTGAAATCAATCGGTATTCCAACTCCAGCTCCTATAATTAAATCATCAAGTGCAACTTTGACATTACCTACAGCAGTACTATCTGTACTTTTAACAGATAAAGTACTAAGCATTTTTGTTATTAAATTATTATCACCAAACATCATGCTTGCTAATTCAGGAGACATTGTTCCACCCTGTTCTCCTTGAGGATTATTAATAAAGTGACCAACAAGCAGAGAAGACATTCCCCACTCATTTGTCGCTAATCCTGCCCGTCCAACTAAACTAGGAGGAATACTTTTCCAGAAAGTCGGGCTAGTTAGATTTCTCCAATTTCTTACATCTTGACCAGTTTTTATCATCCTTGCAAATTTTGCTGTTCCCGGCAAATGAGGACTAATTCCTACTGTCTTTAATGGCTTTTTCGTTGCCATTATTAAAGCTATATTTGCAACTAAAGGAAGAGCAGCCTGTTCAGTAAAAGCTTGAATAGTTCTTTCTTTTCCAAGATAAATTTGATCTGGTTCATAGAAGTTATATCCTGCCCAATCAGATCTTTTAGTCTCAATTCCTAGTAATGATTGTGTTCCAGATAATCCTGCTGTATAAGAACGACCACCATATCTAACATCTATAAGTTTTCCAGTACTATCTCTTTCTAAAATTAATTCAGGGCTAACACTTACACCCTTTTGATCCATTAAATCTCCCGGCCTGATTGGGCCTATTACAAAATGTTCTCCATCGTATCGGTCAAAGATTTTTTCTTCTGGGATTCCAAGAGCAAGTAACTCTTCTTTAGTTACTTCATTCTTATTAAGAGCAATATTCCAAGGAATTAATTTTGCATAACTCCCTGTTGTCATGCGATTAAGTTGATCGTTTCCTGCTGCTACTAATTCATAATTTTTAACTCCTAATTCTTCTAATTGAAGTTGATCTAAGAATTGACCATTAATATTTGCACCCGGAGTATTACTACTATCTTGTCCAATTAAAGGTAATAAAGCTGAATCAATCGTTGCTGAACTTTGAAGTACTTGCTTCCAGAAAGGAACATTATCTAAGCTATCTCTTGACGAACCTTTTGGTAATGGTGCATTTAGATATGGTATTTCTTTACCAAAAATTTCTTTACCAACACCAAGGAAATCTATAGCCCAAGGCTTATCAGTCTTTTGCTGCCAAGTTAAAGTATCGGCACTATAATTTCCTCCATAAGCTGATGTACCAGCAAGCATACGAAGATTACTAGGAACTGTATCTACAAGATAATTACCAAAAGATTGTGTCATTCTTGCTGGAATGCCTTGAAGATTCTTAGAAATATCTCCTCCTTTATATGCTTGATTTTGTATGAAATCATTAATAATATTATTATTTAATACGCCTTCCTTCCCTTCCACAAGAAGAGGTTTCAATGTTTTTTGTGTTGATAGCCTGTCTTCATAAGTTAAACTATCTAAATACTTAGTTAGATCTGCTTGTGTACTAATATTATTCGCTGCAAGAATTTCAAAATGAGGTGGAAGAGGTTTATAAAGATCTCCAAGATTTGAATCATCGGATAATGTCGATTCAAAATCAACTCCATAGTTAAAATCAATTCCTGTAAATTCTCCAAAACCAAAATCAGAGGGAGGAGCCTCATTACTACCATCAAAAGGAATAAGCTCTTCTGTCTCTTCTACTGGTTTTGAATTTAACTTAGTCGGCAGCTCTTGACTTGGTGCTACATAGTATTGGACATCTTGCCCATTCTCTTGCCTTGTTTCAAATGCCATAGTTAAACGAAAGGAGAACGGCCTTGCAGGATCATGGGCTGACCTCTACATTATCAAGACCTGTAAGCAATGTCTTCTGGGCCTCGTCTAACTGTATCCCATGCTTCTCAAATTCACGCAATAGAAATTGACCTGTTTTTCCGTTATATCTACCGGGCAAATTATTAATAAGTGTTTTTAATCTAGGATCGAAATTAATCTCTTTTGTTGGATCTGCTGTAAAAATCCTATCTGCAATAGAACCTATTGTATTTGCATCAAAGAAGGGTTGTTCACTTTCCCAAACATTTTTTATATCAATTTGTTTATCTAATTTATTTGCATCACTTTGATCAAAATCAACTGTAAACAAACCGAGAGCATCATCTGTATTACCTTTATATTTAGGGCCATCTTCAGCTTTCCAACTATAATCAACTCTTCTATCGTTTAATAAATCTTTTAAAAAAGGAAGTCGTTTCTCTAATTGTTCTTGACTCGTATCAGCATCAGCCCACTCTTTTGTTAGTTTTTCTAATTCTTTTTTTACATCTTCTTCACTTGCACCCGGCCCTAATCTTTCAAAAATATTATTAATTAATCTCGTTTTCATTACTTGCCAATTTGCAATCTCTTCAAAATTTTCTGTACCACCTTCTGAGTTAGGCAATACACCCCATTTTTTTGTGTACCAATTTTCAATTACTTTAAGTGTACTATCAAATTGTCTTGTAATATTTTCCTTGTTTTTACCTCTAAGGACTTGAGCCTTATATTGTAAATCAGCAGCTACAGTTTGAGCTTTATTATATCCTTTCCATCTTGTATTAAATTCATTTAAGTAATAATCAAAACGGCCTAATTTAGTAGGATCAGTAAAAGCTTCATAGAATAAACTTCTTAACATTGATTCATCATTATCATAGTCACCATCAAAGATTCCATAAATATCTTTTTCTAAAGAATTATATGCTTTATTGATTGCTCTTGTCTCTTCAATGCTTGCCCCTTTTAATGTATCTTTTTTCCATTCTTTTAATTTATCTATAGCTTGGTGCATATTTTCTGGAGCTAATTCTCCATTCTTAAATAAGATTGGTTTAATATCTTTTGTATAAAATTCATCAGCAGTATTTTGAAGCCTATCATTAAGAACTTTTTGAGCATTACTGTCATGCCCTTTAATCCTAGTCATTGCATCTTGATACCTTTCCTCTAACCACCCAACAGGAAAATCATTTATCCATGATTGTTTCTCATTAAAAATACCTTCACTATTAACTCTTGAATCTTTTGGCCCTGTTGCTAAAAATTTAATTGTGTCTTTAATTATATCTGGATTACTTGTTCCTTCTTCTGATGCTTTAGTAAAAGCTGCAATAAGGTTAATAGCTAATTCTTTACTAAATTTCTTTTTATTATCAGTACTTGTTCCATAAATATTCATTTTTTCTAACAATTCTTGCAATTCAAATGTTGCTTCTTTTTGACTTATTGTTCCATTCCCAAGCCTAGTTCCTACATCTGTTGTCGTTTCTATTATATTATCTAGCATCTTATTATCAAGATGAGTTGAATACAATGCACTTTGAGCAGTCATTGCATTACTTCTATACTGAACTAACCTTCCTTTAATATTGTGATATTCAAAACTATTTAATTGTGGAGCATCTTTATTCAAATAATTATCTACCCACTTTTGGTATCTAGGATCATTAGGAGATAAAGTATTAACAGGAATATCAATCTCTACTGTTTTACTTATACCATTTTCAATTATTTCTTCGCTTCCTTTAATCGTTGCGGTCTTTTGTGCAGAGCTTAAAGATGCAGCACGGGCTAATCTATCCCTTTCTTTATACTTTGATTTTATTGCATCTTGTAATCGACTATTGTTTTTAATGTAATCTAATTGTTTTTTTGCTGATGCAATTGACTCTATTGTTGTTCCTTCTCTATATTCACCTTCATCATTTGGTTTTTGAGAAGCCTCCTCATTCAAAGAAATCTGTAAAGCTTTTAGTTGATTTAAAGATGTATTCGTCCCATCTGCACCGGGATTTTGACCAATAATCCTATCTGCTTCATTGCCGTAATATTCTCTTTGCTTGGCTCCTAAGTTTATTGCTGCTGTAGCAAAAGGAACTAACTGAGAATTAAAGCCTTCAAGTGCCTTCGCTAATCTCCCCATATCTCTTTGGGGTTCAGCTAATACATTTTTAAGACTAGGTAGTTGTAAATTAGGAACTAAAGTAGGACTTGGAGTATTAACAAAAGTACTACCCTGCCACTTTTGAGGAACAACAGTAGGTTGTTTTATTTCTTGAACAGGACTAACAGTTACTTGTCCTAACGTATTAGGAGCAGGAGTATGTTTCCTTGAGCTGCCTTTGTCGGTGGTACCAACAGATTTTCCGAGCGTGTATCTTCCCATTAGGAGTTCCAGAGCCTCCATCCACCGGGATCAAGACCTTTATCAAGTCTTAGTTGTTCTATTTGAGAGTAGCTAGAGAATCCTCCTAAAGCACTACTTGCCATACCTAAAGCATAAGGGCCAAAACTTGGTCGAGATTTCTTCAACGGTTTAACAGGATCAAGATAAGTCGTCTTAACATATTCCCTCGCACTAGCAATTCTCGAACCTCTAACAGCTTGTCCCACTTTTCGATCATGCTGACCCTTCTGAAAAGCAAAACCTAAGTTCTGACCACTTAAGAAATCAAAGACATTAATCTGTCTTTCTACATCATTTAATAAAGCATCAGCAGTTAAACCAATTCTTCCTCCTGCTTTAATACTTCCTTTTGCCTTCCATGACTCAATAGTTGCTCGTTTCTTTTCTTCAGCAGTTTTGATTTGTTGTTGTTGTTGGAAAACAGTAATACCTGTTGATTCATTCTGGAAAGCTGCATCTGCTAATGATTTCACTTGGTCTTGATAATTATCATTCATCAACCCTCTAATATTTTCTGTCGCTCTATTTGATTCAGCTTGTAAAGTTGCTCCTTCCCATTGAAGCTTTCTTTCAGCGTTATAAAATTCAGTATCAGCTACAGCTTGCTGATACGCCATATATTGTGATGCAATCCCTAAGATTGCACTACCAATACCAATAGCAGCAGCAACTCCACACATTCAGTTAGATCCTCACAAATTCATAGAAAGGACGACCTTCATGTCCCCATTGGGGATGTTTCTTTATCACAGTAAATCCCATCCAGCGAATCCAATCAAGATGAACTTTGTTTCGTACATCCATTACATTAAATAATAACGGATACTCATCTCGTAATTTTTCTAATTCAATCTTTGCTTGTCTTAAAAAAGTAATCTTATCTAATTTATCCACAGTCATTTCGTTACGGCCTAACATCCATATCCTACCAACACCTTCCCTTTCTGGAATAACTCCATACATTCCCATTAAATATCCATGCCTACTTACCATTGTCATACATGGCTTACTTGTTAGATAGCAATATATTAACGCTCCTTTAGGAGTATCTCCAGATAGAGCGTACACTTCCGCAGCATCTTCTGACCTGAGATCATCAGCTACATCTACAACATCTTGTAGAATAGATGGCCTTTGATAAGCAAAGGTCTTTATAGTCGTTTGGCTCTTGATTGTAACCATCCCTCCCATTCTGCTGATTGTATCCGACAAGGTACAGGACTACTGCTAATAATCTCAATTTTAGTATCAAGACTATTTGCCATCACAGGAACTCGAAAGCTACCTGTATCAATACCGGCAGAGCCAAGTAAAGGAGGACTTGTACCAACAGATAATCCATTATAAGGATAATCGTTAGCCGTCCTTCCCGCAGGAGTTACTCTTAAAACGAAGTGTGAAGTTTCATCAAAGACAACAGCCCAAGTGCGAATTTGTAATTTAGGGCCAGCTACAACAGCAATACCACCAGCAGAAGGTTGTTCTTTTAAATATGGAGTACTGAACTCATATTCCAAATCATATAGTTCACCAACGAAAAACTTAGCTGAACTTAAATCTCCTTTAACTACCATCGTTCCATTTCCACCAGCACCACCTGTCAAAGTTTCACTAATTGGACTAATGATCTGAGCATGACTAATTGTGTTACCAGCAACATCTCTACCAACAACAGTCATCGTTCCAGTTGAAGCCATTGGATACGGAAGAGTAATTGTTGTTTGAACTCCTAAACCACCGGGGTTTGCTACAGCAGTAGAACAACTTGCCTCTGTTACTTTCCTGTCTACTAATAATTCTATTGTGCTATTTGCATCAACTGTCTCAGGTCTTAAAGCAACTTTTTCTAAATAAACTCCATCACTATATTCAATAACAACATACATATCACTATCTAATATTGAAGCTCCTAAGATTGTTTTACTTCCTTTTACTTCCCAATAAGACCAAGCAGATTGAAGTTTATTATCATCTTCAAAGAAAAACTTATAAATATAAATTCGTTTAGGTTGATCTTTTGATGTAGCAATAATCGCTTCTTCTGATACAGATGAAATTAAGTTAGTTAAATTTGATGGAATAAATCTTGGAACAGCAGATGTAACTTCTTCAGATAAAGGAACTGAACCACTTACATCAGGTAAGAAGAAATCTCTTAAGCCACTAAATTCTCCTTTTGGAATTGCAAAATAAATAGTTCGACCTACACCAACCGGATCAACACTTGATTCCATCTCAAAGCTAGTGATACCAGTAACTGTTGCTGTTTTAGGTGTAAGGCTTCCTCCTATAGTTCCTACTCCAGCATCTAATCTAAATTGTCCGTGACGACTAAATAATAATAATGTATTCGCAAAAGCAAGACTTGAAGTTAAGAAATTGATCTCAGTACCGCCAGTAACCAAATCAATAGGATCACTGTCGATAATACCTTGTACAGTCTCCGGCCAGAATCGATCATAGTTATCAGCGGCTGAAAGTATTACATTCTCATCAGCTAAGAAAACAAGTCTATTTCTAAATAAGTTTATATTTTGTATCTGACTATTTACAAAAGAAGAATTGGGAGCAGTGGCTTCATCTCCAGAAATTCTATGTGACCATTCAAATTCCTTAAAGGTAAATGATCCATCTGCATTTCGTATTAAGACATGAGGCATTGTCTTCTGATTAAATCCTCTATTAATATCTGCACCTACTGTCTCTCTCCATATTCCTCCACCTGTTCCACTACCAGCAGAAGTCTCAAACTTTACATAGTAATCATCTAGTTGAGTTGTCTTAGTACCTTGTACTTTGATAATGAAACCATGCTCAGCAAGCGTTGGAAGATCAGTAATAGTATCAATCGTTCCTTTAATTGCTTTGGTATAAGTTCCTGTTTTTGTGTCGCTACTTTCTAATTGATAATCACCACCATCATCTTTTTGAATTTGAATAATGTAATCAACAACAGTAAATGTCCAGCCACTACTTAAAGCAGAAGCAAGTGAGTTTCTTAAGTTAGTTGCAATAGTTAAGGTATCAGGAGCTGTACCACCTACTGCTGCTGTTGTATAACTAACATCTGCCAAAGTGCTTGTGCCAGCAGCGTTTTTAATTTTAACTTTGTATGTACCCGAATAATCTGCTGCCTTAATAAACACCATTGACTTAGTGCCAAAGGTAGAAGTCATTACGTTGTACGCAGCATTACCACTTGTTGTTAAAGAAGTACCTGCTGTGTAAGTAAAACTGTTTGCATTAGGAACAGAAGCTATATCATATTTCCCATCTACACCTGATCCTGAAGTGCAATCTATTGAGATTCGATCAGAAGTAGTCAGGCCATGTCCTGTTGAAGTAACAGTAACAGTTGTACCTGATTGGCTATAAGTAACTCCATCTTGGAAATATGTAGTAACTGTCTTTTCTCTATTAGCAATAAAGGTATAGTCAGCAACTGATGCAACTCTGAATTTATCTGAAGGATCAGCACTATTAGAAATATCTAAGTAGCTAGTTCCATTTGGTTTATTAACTGTTTTAACACTTCCATCTAATCCAAAAACTTTAATATCTGCATCCTGAATAAAGACAAGATATTGAATCGTTCCATCTCTATCAACAATTGTTGTAAAAGGTCTTCCTGTTCCAGCACTACCTGTAAATAACCTTCCGACATGTTCTAGTGGTGGACGTTTCTTCAAGCCCTCCACAGGGCTAGACATACAGTTAACAACTGACTCAGCTTGTGATGCAAGCCTTAGAGCTGCTGGTTGTTGGCTAACCCCGTTAATAAGGTTAGGGATAGTACTGCTAATTAATGGCATAGTTACCTAATGACTGCACGGCCCGGCATGTAAGTACTTAATGGACCAAAGCGATTCGGATTCCCTCTAATCATATTGTGTTCACTCTTAGTTGTTTCTTCTTCTACAAATTGTGTCCTAGCTTCAGCTTCAGCAGCCATGTTTAACTTTGTTAACTCAAGGCTACCTATAATTGCTTCTTGTAATTGTCTTCCTGCTCTTGTCATTATGTATTGGCGGGCATGTTCAGGTAACTCATCCCAGTCATACATATAAGTTAAATCAGCTTTTACATCATCTGTAAACTCAAAAGTCTGATTTAATCGGTCATATAATTTTCCTTTCCTTTCGATAATGTCATAGTCAGGGTAAGCCAAAATATCTACAACTACACGGCTAACATTGCTACCTACCAAAAGATTTTTATTTGCATCAGGTGTAATTGTTACCTGATAGTCAGTGTTAAAACTCCAGCCTTCAGCTTGAACTCTTCTGCTTACATCAGTTAAAGAATCTTGTGCTTGCTTAGCTAATCCAAACTGACCAGATAAACTGTTAACAGGAGCTTCTCCTAGCATTTGCAGCACTCTATTAACTGCTTCTAATTCACTTGTTTTAAGTAAAGGCATAGTAAAAAGGGGAGCAAAGCTCCCCATAAAAATCAGCTAGTAGCTGTGTAGATTTCAACTGCACAGTCAGGACGTAGAACACCACTACCGTGGGCCATAGAACCAACCATGAATGTTCCCTGCCATAAAGCATGAACATCTGAGCCTGTTTGCTCCATCTTAAGATCCATCAACTTAACAGTACCAACAGCTTGCTTGTTGAACACAAGTGAAACACTGTCAGTAAAGTTTGCGTGATAAGTGTTGTTCTCACCAGTAGTAGCAGAACGGTTTGTAGTTGGAAGGTGGTTGGACTTAATGATATGTAGTCCAGCTACTTTCAATACTGTTCCATCTGCATAAGCACCTTGGCCGCCCCAGTCACGGTTGATAACGTCTGTTACCTGAGCGAGTTTGTAGTACTCGGCAGGAGCCATAACGCAGTATCTATCGTTCTCAGGCAAGTTGTTCTCGTCCATCTGCTGAGCAGCGGAGAACATTGCAGTAGCTAATTGGGCACCAGTAATTGCAGCTTTACTTGAAGCAACAATCTTAATACGAGTACCACCCGGTAAATCAGTATTAAAGTTTGTAGCAGTACGAGCTGCTTGTGCAACCATTGCCGCTACATTTTGATCAAAAGTATAAGCTAATGCGTTGCCCATCTCAGATGAATACTGAGATCTTACATCATAATGATTCTTGGCCTCATCAATGTCCGCAATGAAAACATTGGATACAAGTTTGTCATCTATGTTGATAGTGGCTTCCGCATGTTTGATTGCGTTGCCTGTCAACTGGGTGCCCGGCGTATGGTATGCAGTTGAAGAAAGTCCAATTATTGGAAATTGGGCTGATTTTCCTGAGCAATTGTTCTAACTGTATGAAGACTTTCAAATACAGTAGCTTTACGAAAAGCTGAAAGCACTTCCCCTGAGAAGACTTTCAAGAATAAAGCATTAAGATTAGCGTAGTTCGCAGTACCGGTGTTATTTACATAACCCAGCCTCGAAGCTGTAAAGTTAGCCATACAAAATGACCTAGATAAATAAAAAGAATTGGGTTGTTATTCCCCGACCTACTTCTCATTTACTCTGGGTGTCCTCCGCAAAGGGCCGTTGTATTTGTAAAAGGGTCTAGGTAGTTAAATATTAGCAAAGAAGCTATTGTTTACTAATTTAATGGAAGAAATAGCTTGTCAATGTTCTCATTGCAAAGAACTAAGACGACAAATAATTAGACATGGACAATGGATCAAGAATACCCAAAATAGGAATACAGCCAGTAGCTCATCCTGTTATTCGAGTGTGGCAAATACAGCCACCTCAGTCTTTACAAGTCCCAGCACCAGTCACAGTTAACTTAGGTTTTCCTGTTATTGATATGCCGGGATGCGTTGAAGCACGAAAGAGTAACAGGGAGAACTCTGCATTAGTAAACAATGATCCAAAAGGAAATGTTGT
>TARA_R100001463_G_scaffold60012_4_pt1 | contig 15123 bp, 6 predicted proteins | sample TARA_R100001463 | Tara Oceans TARA_R100001463 (sample SAMEA2622242) | marine metagenome | biome: marine biome (ENVO:00000447); feature: deep chlorophyll maximum layer (ENVO:xxxxxxxx); material: "saline water (ENVO:00002010), including plankton (ENVO:xxxxxxxx)" | depth 40 m
GACCTCTTAACTAGCTCTCAGTTCGTGTATGACTTAGATGAGGTTCTATCACAATATTCCACTAGATCTGAAATATCTAAGCAGATCGGTGAAGCTTTAGCAAAACACTACGATACTCGTATTGCTAAGGTTCTTGATATTGCTTCAAGAGAAGCTTCAGTAGTAACTGGTGAGCCTGGTGGCTTTGAAGTATCTATTGGTTCTGGAAACCAATTTAAAGCTCAGAAAATTGTTGATGGTTTATTTGAAGCCGCTGCAGTTTTAGACGAGCGTAATGCCCCTCAAGAGGGTCGTGTATGTGTATTAAGCCCAAGACAATACCTCGGCTTAATTGCAGCTGTAGACACAAATATCTTAAACAGAGAACTTGGTGCATCCCAAGGTGACATCAACTCTGGAAAAGGTTTATTTAGCATTGCTGGTATCAAGCTTTATAAATCAAACAACCTTCCATTTATGGCTGCTTACAACTCAGCGGTAACTGGTGAGAACAACGACTATGCAGATGCAAACGCTACTTGCTGTGGTCTTGTGTTCCATCGTGAAGCTGCTGGTGTACTAACAGCTATTGGTCCATCTATTGAGACTACAAGTGGAGATTTCCACGTTCAGTATCAAGGCGATTTGATCGTTGGAAAACTTGCAATGGGAGCTGGCTCTTTAAGAGTATCCGTTGCTGGTTCATTACAAGCACAATAATAAAATGCCCTAGAGGATTCATATCCTCTTCGGGGCTTACCATTCCCTAGAAAATAAATGGCAACAACCTATAAGCTAACTAAATTAGCAGCCGTAAATATAATCCTATCCAACATTGGACAAGCACCTCTAACAAGTTTAACTACATCTAACCCTTTATCCTCTCTAGCAGAAGGAATGATAGATGAAGTATCACATGCTTTACAATCAGAAGGTTGGGTATTTAATACAGAACAAGATTATCCATTCACTCCTGATAATAATAAATTTATTGAAATTCCAGCTAATGTTTTATCCTTAGACTCTCCAGAATGGTCTAGTTTAGAGCCAATAATAAGGAAGCCAGCTGGAGTTACAAATGCCAGGCTATATGACAAAAGAGATCATACTTACGAATTTGATACTAAACAGTATTTAAAAGTAATTTGGTATTTTGATTTTATTGATTTACCTGAAGTATTTAAACAATACATAACTATTAGAGCTGCAAACTTATTTGCTAATAGAGCTGTAGGTTCAAACGAAGTAGTTAAATATTCTGAAAAAGAAGAGGAAATTGCTAGAGCTGCAGTTATGGAATATGAAACTCAACAAGGAGATTACAACATATTTAATGACTCAGCTGGAGGTAAAGAGTTCCAAACATATTTACCATATAACGCTATCAAAAGATAATAATGGCTGCAGTATCACAATCAATACCCAATCTACTAGGAGGGGTTAGTCAACAGCCTGATCCAATTAAATTACCTGGTCAAGTTAGAGAAGCTGTAAATGCTTATCTTGATCCAACTTTCGGATGTAAAAAAAGACCACCAACAGAATTTGTTGGATTGTTAGCTAATAACATTCCTTCAGATGCAAAATGGTTTCCGATATTTAGAGACAATAACGAAAGATATATAATTGCAATTTACAAATCTGGAAGTCCAGCAACTATCCAGGTAAAAGCCTGGGATGCAAATACTGGTCAAACCAGAACAGTTACAGTTAGTTCAAGTGCTCAAACATACTTAGACACAACTAACTTAAATAATTTAAAAACTCTATCTATTGCTGACTATACGTTAATTTCTAACTCTGATAGAGACGTTAGTATGAACGCTGTTCAGCTAACCACTACTAAAGAAGAAGCATTAGTTGTTATTAATTCGATTGCTTATAACACCACTTACTCTATTGACTTAAATAGAGATGGTAATACAGCCCAAACTAAAGTCTATCGAGCTGCAGAATTAGAAATTATTCCTGGATCTTATGAGGTAGCTGATAATGGTGCATGTTCACAACATTCAGCTGGAGATCATACAGGTTCAGCTTCAGGTAAATCAGGACTTCAATTTAGAATTACTAACCAATGTTCTGCTTATTACGATGAAGAATCTAACTCTTACATTTCTAGATATAACGCTAGTGTAATTTTAAAAAATGGTGGTGTTGGATGGAGAGTAGGAGATACTGTTACTGCAACTCAAGGCGGGAAACAATTTACTATTCGAGTAAGTAAAGAAGCGTTTGAATATACTTATGCAAGTGATGGAATAGCTACATTTACAACCCCAAGTAATGCAAGCTCTGGAACTCTACAGATCGGAGATATTATTACTAATTTGAAAAATGCTGTAAATGCTATTTCTGGATACACATGCGATAGTATTGGTAATGTTTTAAGACTTAAAAGATCAGATACTAGAAGTTTCAACATTGCTGTAAGAGGTGGTACAACCAACCAGGCAATGACCGTTATAAAAGATACAGCTAATGATATTGCAGAATTACCTTTCCAATGTTTTCCTGATTTTATTTGCAAAGTAAAAAATACCCAGGATAGTACAGCTGATGATTATTACGTCATATTTGAACCTGACGCAGCTGGAATACCTGGTGCTGGATCTTGGACAGAAACAATTAAGCCTGGAATAGAAACAGGTTTAAACTCTTCAACAATGCCACATGCTCTTGTTAGACAAGCAAATGGTAATTTTACATTAGATGCTTTAAATAGTTCTTCTGCTTTTGGTGGTTGGGCTAGTAAAGAAGTAGGAGATGAATATAGTAACCCGAATCCTAGTTTTGTAGATAAGGGCATTTCTAACATGTTCTTTTTTGCAAACCGTCTAGGTTTCTTATGTGAAGATGCTGTAATTCTTAGTCAGCCTGGAGATTATTTTAATTTTTTCCAAACCTCTGCAATTACGGTTACTGATAGTGATCCAATAGATCTAACAGCATCAAGTAAAAAACCAGCTATTCTACAAGCTGCGATAGGTACTCCTAAAGGACTAATTTTATTTGCTGAAAACTCTCAGTTTTTAATGGCTTCTCAAGAAGTTGCTTTTGGACCAGCTACAGTTAAGTTAACTGAAATTGCTACCTATACTTACAAGTCAATAACTGAACCATTAAGTACTGGTGTTAGTGTCATGTTTGTTACTGAAGCTGATACTTATACAAAGATTTTAGAAATGGCAGCTGACTCTGTAGATAACAGACCTACAGTTTCAGATAATACCAGGATCATTCCAGAATATATTCCACCTGATTTAAAATGGGCTACCAACTCACCTAATAACAGTATGTTGTTTTGGGGTGATAATACTAATACAGTTTTTAGTTTTAAATTTTTTAATGCAGGGAATGAAAGACAATTAGCTGGTTGGAGTAAATGGACATTTCCAACTCAAGTTAGGATGATGGAGTTTGATAATGATACGGCTTATATAGTTTCTTATGACGGAACAAATAGTACTCTGCAGAAAATGGAGCTACTAGATGATCCTGATACAGCTCCTATCTCAACAAGTTTTAACACAAAATTTTTACCGAGATTAGATTTTATACATGCAAAAGCTTCTTTAACAACAAGCACAGTTGGCTCAAATACAAAAATATATTTTCCTACTGGTGGCTATGTAAATGGAACAACACCTGTATTTATAATGACTAGCGGTGCTGATGCTGGATACTTTATTAGACCAACAATACAAACTGATGGTGGCGGTAAATTTATATTGGTTCCTAGTTCATTAACCTCAGTCAATTATGTAATTGGGATGCAATATAGAATGACTGTTTCTTTGCCAGCTTTTTATGTGGCAACTGAAGGTAAAGCTGATCGTATTGATAATCCAGTAGTAGAGATGTTGTATTTAGATCTTTATTATTCAGGTAGATATGAAGTAGAAATAGAGAAATTAGGATATACAAACTATATACATAACGTAGATATAGCTAGAGCTGGCTTATATTTAGCTAACGCTCCAGCATTAGAAGAAGTAGTCACAAAAACAGTACCAATATTTTGCTTAGGTAGAGATGCCAAGGCAAGTATATATGCAGATGATCCTGTCCCTTCAGCTATAACCAGCTATTCCTGGCAAGGTCATTACAACAAACGAGACGTATTACAACTTAAAGGTTAATGAAACCCTATTACCGTAAAGCTACGGTGAAGGATGCGATTTTGGTAGCTAATAATCTTCGTAAAGAAGACCGTATGGAAATGGAGGGGTTAGGACATCATCCTTTATCCCTCTCTTTTATAGTTCAATTTTACAGTAACACAGTATCTTTCTTTGATGAGGATGGAAGTATTGCTGGTATAGGGGGAATCATCCCAGATACAAGAGAACATGTAGGACAAGTTTGGATGCTTTGTACTCCTATTGTCACCAGGAAACCCCATACATTTGTAAGACATTTAAAACGCTGGCTAAATGAACAGCACGAATATCGCCTCCTATGGAATATTGCAGATGCAAGAAACATTTTTCACCACAAACTATTAAAAATACTTGGATTTAAAGGAATAAAAGTTGTCCATCCACCACCACATGCACTTCCATATTATGAAATTGTAAAATTATGTGTTCAGTAGCAGCAGCTGGAGTAGCTGTTTCAGCGATTGGATCGGCTGCAGCCATTTATCAAGGTATGCAAAATATGCAACTTACCGTTGATATGGCTAAACAGCAGCAAGATTTATCTTATAGACAAGCCCAGCAACAACAAAACTTTCAAAATCAGGCGATTGTGCAGAAACATATTGGAGATGTTAAAGCACAACAAGCAGCTCAATTAGCCGCAGAAAAAGCATATTTCTTCGGAGATCAAGCAGCAAACGCAGCCTTCGTATCACAACAAGAAAAATTAAAAGAAATACAAACAAAAGCAGCTTTTAAGTCACAAGAAATATATGCAAAACAAATAGGTGGAAAAGGAAGAATTTTAGCGGAAGGAGGTATTGGACAATCTATTGGATTACTTGCTCTTAATGAAGAAAGATTGGCGGGATTTGCATTAGCAGAACAAAACGCTTCTCTAAGATCCGCAGAAATGGCAATGGGTAATTCTATGGAAGAAACCAGGCTTAAAGCTTTATCGAATATAAATGTCATCGCTTCTAAAACTCCAACACCTGTTATGACACCAACTCTAGCTCCTCAACCTATAGGTATAGGAAAAGATTTAGAGCTAGGAATACCCTCTTATAATTGGGCTTAATAATGGCAAGAAGATATCAACCAACTCAGTACGGTAGCAATTTTCAAGGTTTTGCCAAAGAAAAAGGTTTTAATCCAGTACAGCCTTTCGATCAATCAAATCAGATTAAAGAAAGAGCACAAGATAAAATTGACAATATAAAAAACTTAGCTAGAGCTAATCAAATACAAGCTAATTTAGATAGAGCGACATTACAAGGTAATCAACAAATTGCTAAGGCAAAATTTGATGCAAATTGGAAAGTTATTAATGGTTTAATTTCTTTAACTAAAACAGGGATAGAAGGATACCAGACAATTAAAGAGGATCAATTAGAAAAAGAAAAAGATAATGCTTTATGGGAATCTATTGGTGGTGGCGAAGAATTGCTACCTCCAGTTGAAGTTGAAACTTCTAAAGAAAACAATAAAAAATTAGATCTTGAAGTTAATGCGAATGGTCAAGCAAATAATGAAGTTTCTAATGAATTGCTTGATACAGGCAATATAGAAAAATTAGATTTATCAAATCAATTACAAGAAAGTAGTACTTCTAATATCGTCTCTGCTTTAAAAGGAGATGTTTTTGGAGCTGTAGGAATACACCAGGCTTACATCAGAGAACGATTATCACAAGTTCCTCCTGATGAAATGCCTAAAAACTTGGCTGACATAAGACTTTTATTAAAAGGCTTTAATAAGGATTTTATGAAGGCTGGTGGATTTCTAGATCCAAGAATGAAAGATTTAGTTGTTGAACATTTAGCAGAGACGATTGTTAATAATACAAATTTTATAACTGCAGAATTAGTTAAAAAAAATGTTGAAAATACTCAAAAAGCAAATTTATTAATTGTTGAAAACTATGTCGCAAAAGTTGTAGATAATAATAAATTAACTCTGCAACAAAAATGGAACGCAATTTCTGATGCTTATTACAACAATAATGTAGGTTTTACTGATAGAGGATTAGCTAATGAAGCAGCGTTAAAACAACTCTTAGAAGAAGTAGCTTTATCTGGTCCCTCAGCTGTATCTGAAATAAATAATTTAAGAAATGTTTTACAAATAGATAAACAAAAAGGAACTGAATTAAATAAAAAATACCAGAATATTTTTGATGAATATGAAACTAAAGCAAGAGACAATAATATAAAAGAGTTTCAAAGAAATGAAAATGAAAGAGCTATAGCTAATAAAAAAGTTGTAGACGAATACTATAAAAATCCAACTCCTGATAATAAAACAAGAGCTATTAATTCTTTAATGGCTATTGGTACAAAAGAATCTATAGCTGAAGCTTTATCTTTATCTTCAACAGGTTTAGGTTACGATCCAAAAAAAGCAGCTGAAATAGCTTTAGACATTGCTAGTGGTGCTGAATATGATGAAGATACTTTAAAACATTTTCTTGATGAACAAATTATTAGTAAAGAGCAATATGATAATTTACTTACACTTGGACCATTAGCAGAAACTAAAAGAGAATTAAAAGATTATGTAGAGTCGATAGATAATTCATTTGAAGAAGCTATTACAAAAGGGTATGACGAATCTGATTTAAAAAAAGGTAATTTATTATCACAGCTGTCTATTAAAAAAGAAGGGTTAAAAGATGAAGTCTATGAAAAATTATTAGCAGAAATCAGAGTAAATCCTAATTTAATAAATGATAAAAATCAGTTAGCTGTTAAAACTAATGAGATTATTACAAATGTAATGGCTGGGGGTAGATATACCGCAACACAGACTCCAGGCAAAGGATGGCAATTTACTTATGATTCAGAAACTAGCCAGAAAAATTTAAAGACATTTAATATTGTTGGTAAACCTGGCTCTCAAGATTTTTCATCTTTAAGTTACGATCAATTATTTAATCAGAAAAAAATATCAATAGCTGAAATGAGTGCTACTGATGATTATTTTTTTAGTTTAGAAGATATACAAAGTGAATTTAAATTCTTTCAAGAAAACGGATTACCAAGTCAAAAGTTATTAAAATATTCAGAGGCTTTAGGTTATACACCAAAAGCATTTTTAAACGAACAAATGCGTTTGTTTGGTTTTAATAAAAACGCTGCAGAAGATTTCAAAATCGAAGTAACTAATGAAATTGGTGATACAAAGAATGGTTTTAAATATTTAGTAAAAAATGGCGGCTTCACTACTGAAGGTAGTGCTTACTTGGCAGCTGGCATAGAACGTTGGTCTGGATGGAATTTCCAAGAAGAGGACACAGGGGAGCTTTTCTGTACTCCCTGGATGGACCATCCATTGCGAATCCAGGCATTAGAAAAAAGATTTGGCAAAAAAATCAATCAGATTACAGCCAAACAACAACTCGCATTTATGATACAGGAATTAAAAAAGGACTATCCAGAGCAATATAGGATTTTAACTGACCCAACATCATCAAAAGATGATATAAGAACTGCGTCAGCTATTTACTTTAAGCATTTACCGTCCGATATAGACAAAACTGTTGAATCTTTATTAGCTCGTTAAGGTTGCGACCCTAACGGCATATACAAATAAATATGGAAAATGAAGAAATAATTCAGGATGGTATTCCTGAGACGGAAGGTGATGTCGAAAATTTTGTAGAAGGTTTCGACCAATTACCTGATATTGACCCACCTCCCACTACACAAACTGAGTCGAAAGGCAGAAACACAACTGAAACAAGAAGCATTGGAAACTTATTACCAGAAGCATTAAAACCTACAAATTTAAAAGCAGGGTATGACGCTGCAACAGGTTTAGTTGATGGTAAATCAGATAGTGTTTTTAGAGAATTAAATGCAAACATTGTTGATTTTGTTGATAATACTTTTCTAGGAGATAAAAGAACCAAGGAAGAAATTCTTGCTACGAGAGATAAGCTTGAAGGTGATGCTAGAGTAAATTTTCAAAAAAATTCTGATAAGTTAAGAGGAGTTTCTGAAGAAAACCCAGACGGAACTGCAAATCCATATTCTGAAACTCTAGGTATTCCTATAGGAGCTGCCCTTGGAAACCTTGAAGCTGGATTTGAAATAGCTGAACTTGGTGGAGATTTAACTAGATATATTTTTAATTTAGGAAACGTAGATCCAACACAAAATCCATTTAATAGTAAGTATGAATGGGCTACATGGGATTTAGGTAGAAATAATTTTGGAGCTAAATCTGGACCTGGAAAATTTGCCCAGGGTTTACTTCAGTTTGCAAGCATTTTAAAAGCTACAGGAGGTCTAAAAGGTCTTCAAGGCGTTAAAGCTGCAGCTCGTAAAAGTCCAGGATTATATTCACAAAAAACTTCAAAGGTTTTACAACGCTATTACGCAAGTGCAACTACAGCACAGAAATTCAAGTTAACAGCAAGAGCTGGTTTTATTGGTGGTTTATATGGTATTCCAGCTGACATAATCACTACGATTACTGATCCTGAGCAATCAAACTTAAGTAATTTAATACAAGATTTTGTCCCAGAGCTAGAAGACTCCTGGCTAACTGCTTTAAGTGTTGACGAAGATGATTCGATGGCAGAAGCAGTTGTTAAGACTTCACTAGAAGGATTTGGACTTGGATACGCTGCTGATGCTGTAGGTGTTGTTCTTGTAGGTAAAAGAGTTTTTGGAAAATTATTAGGTGATGGAGTTGATAAAACAACAGCACAAAAAAAGGCTATTTATGAAGCCAAAAGAGTCCAAGACAATCTTGAACCAAATACTTTAGAGCAACCAGTAGTTCCTATAAATGAATTATTAATACCAGAAGAAACAGCTGATATTTTAAATAAAGCTATTAATCCAAATAATACAGAATATGATTTATATGATTTAGAAGAACTTACTAGATCAATAAGGTCATATTCAGTTGATGAACAGCTTGATTGGTACCACAGTATTCCAATAGACTCCAGATATAACGTAGAATATTTTCTATCTCTTGATGCACAGTTTAGAGAATTTGGTGGATATGCAGACAAAATTGTTGAATTACCAAATGGAACTAAAGTAAATTTTCATTTTGAAAAATCACAAAAAAATTTTGATGGAGTTGATGGTGCTGACATACCACAAATAGATATTTCTTGGAATATAAAAGGTCAAGGCTACAAAGGCACAAATATTAAAAAGGGAAAAAATGCCTTATCTAATTATTTGCAAGCCAGAAAAGATGGAGACTTAACAGCAAATCCTCCAGAACAAGAAGCTATTGGGAATCATGGTAAAGAATTAATGACTCAATTACAAACGATTGTAAGAGAGGAATTAAGACCAGGACAATTAGTAGCAAACCAACCAATAGGTGATATTGCTGGAGAAGGTTCAGCTCAACTTAGAAGGAAAAAAGCTGCATTTAAAAAAGCTAGTAATCAGGCAAAAGTAATTTTTAATAATAAATATGAGAAAAGTGATTTATTTTGGGAACAATTATTAGAAGATTTTACTTTTTCAAATCTTTCTGGAGTTCGCAAAAAAGAAGATTTTTTAGACTATGTTAAAGATTACAATAAAAAACCTGATGCTGATAATGTTTGGGATGCTTTAACAGAAAGTCAGCAAGCAGAATGGATAGATGCTTACATACGAGATGGAGTAATTAAAGGTGTAGAAAAACCTAACATTAGACATCAAGTTTATAAAAGAGCTGGTTTTGGAGATGAAGTTTATGCAACTCAATATGCAATAGTTCGTAGTTCACCTGATGGGAAAGGTAGATGGCTTACTCCTGTTAATCCTCCAAGACTGGAAAATGGTCAATTAGATGATGAAGGTTTTGCTGCATTAATCAGTAAATTAAGATCTGAAAATTTAAACAACTTACAAGAAGCATATAGGTTTATAAAAAATTCTCCTATAGAAGGAAGACTTACTAAATTCAATCAATTATTAGAACAGCAATCAAAAGGTATTCCTGTTACCTGGGATGATGTAGCTCATGTATTTAGCGAATACTTTACTAAAGGTAGTCGTGTAGTACCAACTGAAATAGCAGAAAATCTACAAAAAGCTATTCAGCAAGTTATAGATTACAGGGCTAAGAATTTCGCAGGGTCAACTCATTGGGCTGTTAATCCACTTACAGGTGAATTTGCAGATCCAAGTTCTTTCTATCTAGATATAGATGGTGAGTCTTTATCCAGTTTAAAAGCTGAAGATATTATTGGCTTTATGACAAGGAATAAAGATCTTCTTACAAGAGAAGATACTTTCCTTTACATGAGTACAACAGATGGAATCTTAAAAATTGTCAGGCAAATACCAGCTGATGACGAAGCAGAAATATTAGCCAGGTCGTTTGATCTACCTGAAATGCGTACTTTCCCTAATAAAGAAAAAGAAGCGTTTGGTTTTGAAACACCTGAAACTTATATCAAAACTGATGGTAAAGGAGAGCTAGTAGAAACCAGAGGTAATCATGGTCGTTCTATGATTAGTAATCCTCATGAAAGACGTACAGTTACTCCTACTGAAGCAGCTGCACAATTCTTACAAGAAACTAATCAAAGACCAGGACAAAGAGTTTCTGCACAAAGAACACTTACAAATAGACAAATTAGGTTATTAGCTGATGGTGCTCCTGACGGAGTAGAGGATATGATAACTGATCTTGTTCGAGACACTCCTATAAATATAAGAGAACTATCTAATATTTCTCAATTAACAGAACCACAAATTTTAGCTAATGCTAAAGAAGCAATGGCTGATGCTTTAGATGAAGTTACTGGTGATATTGATTTTGAAAAATTATTAACGTCTAGATATGAAGAAACTGGAGATGTTTTATTAACAAGAACAGGGATAGTTCAAACAAGACTTTTAATGCAAGAAATGTCTAAAGGTCTTTGGGAATCTTCTTATAACATTATTAAATTAGGTGATGCTAGTGCAGACAATTTTGCCCAAATAGAGCAAATGACAAAGCAATGGAAAGCATTAGCTCGTATATATAAAGTCTCTGCTAACGCTCACAGTAATTTACTAAGAGCATCAAAAATTAAATTGCCCTGGGGTGGTGAAATTAACAACCCTATTCCTCCTAAAAATCTTGCAGATATAGATCAAAAATTAAAGTCTGGAGAAGAGGTGTTAGATAAATTAGTTGACAGATTAAAAAGAGGAGATCCTAAAGCAAAAGCTGAAGCTACAAGATTAGCTAATGCTTTATTACTTGCCGATGGAGATATAAGTATTGCAAATAAACTGTGGGGTTATGTAGGTGATTTGTCTATTGGACAAGGTTTAAAAATAATGTATAACTCATTATTGTCTGGACCAGCTACTCATCTAGTAAACATAACTTCCAACATATTTAATACTGTTTATAGACCTTTTGCTGCAGCTACAGGCGGTGGAGTTAAAGAACGTAAAATGGCTATTGCTGGCTATTACGGTATCCAAAAAACTTTACTTGACTCCTGGAATGTAATGGAGAAAGTATATAAGAATGGAGGTAAAGCTATAAATGATGGTGATAAAGGAATAAAAATTGCTGCTGAAATAGATGCCAAAATGGATCTAGTTAATAAAGCAGCTACTTTAAGTGAAGATAAAGCATTTAAAGCTGGTGTAGGTTTTGTCAATATCACTCATGGGGTAGCAAACTTCCCACTATTTAGTTGGCCGTCCAATATGTTGGTCTCTGCTGATGAGTTCTTTAAAACATTAAATGCTCGGATGGAGTACAACTCCAGGATGATGGAACTAGCTATTGATACAGCTGAACCTGGAAATGTTAATGAAGTATTTGAAAATTTACTGAAGAAAAATTTTGAACAGAATTTTGATATAAATACTAATCAAATAAAAAACCAGGATCTATTAGATGTTGCTAAAGAAGCTACCTTTCAACAGGAATTAGAAGGTCCAGCAAGAGTATTTGCTCAATTTATAGACCAAACTCCCATAATGCGTCCCTTTTTCCCATTTGTTAAAACTGGTCACAACATTATGATCTTTGCTGGTCAACATGTACCTGTCTTAAACCGTTTTTTAAGTGAATATAAAACAGTTATGCGAGGGGATGATGAATATGCAAAGGCAATAATGCGAGGTAGAGAATCCTTTGGTCGATATATGATAATGGCTGGAGGTTTGGCTGCATATAATGGATTAATTACAGGTAATGGTCCTGTTGATCCTGATGCGAGAAAGAATTGGTTAAGAACACATCAACCTAGATCTATAAAAGTAGGTAATACTTGGATTAGATATGACCGAATAGAACCATTAGGACAAATTTTAGCTGGAACAGCTGATATTGTTTATGCCTTAAAAACTGGACATCTTTCTGAGAAGAGAGCTGAATATTTAGCTGGCTATATGACCTATTCAATAGCTGCAAACCTTACACAAAAGTCATTTTTCCAAGGTTTAGTACCTCTTGGTAAGTTATTAACTCCAGGATGGCAAGGTTTAAACTCTATATCCAGAGTTCCTCTTGATTTAGTTAATTCTTTTATACCATTAGCATCATTTAGACGTACTTTTGCTAATGCACATACTCCTTATTACCAAGAATTTAATACTCAATTTGATCGTTTCCGTAACCAAGTAAGTTGGGGAATAATGAAAGGAGTCGATCAGACCGATTGGCTTACAGGAGAAAAGATTGGCAATGATAATGGATTAGTTAATAGTATTCTTCCTTTAAAAATTAATAAAAGAGGCGATGATATTGTTAGAGATAAATTAGAAGACATTGAATTTGATAGTTCATCAATTATTAAAGAATTAGGTGGCATAGAACTTACAGAAGAACATAAAGCTCGCCTATCTGAATTGATGGGTAATTCAAATTTATATAAAGATTTGGAAGCCTGGGTAACACATCCAGAATTTGATGAAGCAGTAGAAGAATTTAAAACACGAATACGAAACGGAGAGAAGTTAAGTAAGAAAAATGCTTATTTCTATAGAGAAATTGTCAAAAAGATTCAAATGTATCGTGATGATGCTCTAGAAAAATTAAAACTAGAATTTCCTGAACTTAACGAAGAAATAATAAACAAAAAATTACTTAGAAACAGCCTTAATCCAGGGTCAGCCAATAGACCAGCACTTACAAACTTTTAGTAATATGCAATGGCAACGACATCAAACTCATATACAGGGAATGGATCAACAACGATCTATTCTATTACATTTCCATACTTAGACACCTCTGACATTAAAGCTCAAATAGACGGTGTAGTAACAACAGCATTTTCTTTAGCCAACGCAACACAAATTCAATTTAGTTCAGCTCCCGCTAATGGAGCTGAGATCATTATATATAGAGAAACAAGTGACGCTTCACTTGCTGGAGGTGAATTTTTCGCAGGGTCATCTATTCGAGCTGACACTTTAAACGATAACTTCAATCAAACTCTATATATAGGACAAGAAGTGGCATCAAGATCAATTAGTAGTCTTGGTGGCACTATGCAAGGGCAATTCAATTTAGGGAAAGGTGTAAATCTTAACTTTGAAGGGTCTACTGATGATGCACATGAAACAACTTTAACTGCCCAAAACCCAACAGCTGATAGAACTATTACGCTACCTAATGTTTCTGGGACAGTTGTAACTACTGGAGATTCAGGATCGGTCAGTAATGGCATGTTAGCTGATCCAGAACTACAAGAATTAGCAACAATGAGCTCTGGTACTGCTTCTGCTTTAGCAGATTTAAGCCAGGCTGAAGTTCAGACACTAGATGGAGTGACTGCATCTACAGCTGAATTAAATATCTTAGATGGAGTAACGGCTTCAACTGCTGAAATTAACAAGTTGGATGGTGTAACTGCCACAACAGCTGAAATTAACCATGTAGATGGAGTAACTTCTAATGTTCAGACTCAATTAAATGCAAAACAGCCATTAGATTCTGATTTAACTACTTTGTCTAGCATGCAAAGTGGGGCGGCAACGGAATTAGCTTCTTTAACTTCGACTGAACTAGATATTTTAGATGGAGCAACCGTAACTACAGCTGAATTAAACAAGCTAGATGGAGTTACATCCACAACTGATGAACTAAACATCCTGGATGGAGTAACTTCTACTACTGCAGAGTTAAATATTCTCGATGGAGTAACGGCTTCTACAACAGAAATCAATTATGTAGACGGCGTTACTTCTAATGTACAAACTCAGTTAAATGCTAAACAGCCTCTTGACGCAGATTTAACAACTCTTGCTGGCATGCAATCTGGGACTGCTTCAATTCTTGCTAGTGGAACAGCATTAACCTCAACAACAACTGAGCTAAACCAGTTAGATGGTAAGACTCTTGGAGAAACTACATTAACAAACAATAGTGATACAGCTATTCCAACATCAAAAGCTGTAGCTGATTATATCAGCACTTCAATCGCACCTCTTGGTGGTTTTGAAGTTATATCTAATGAAGTAAGTTTCCCAAATACACAGCCAGCAGCGGGTGTAGTTATATCTATATCTGACGCTGGAGGAGTTGTATTTAATGGATCTGGAGTAAGTACCACAGCAAGAACTGTAGGTGGATCGACAGTAACTATTAATAATGCTCCATCTAGCTTGAACGGAGAAACATTAGCTGCTGGCGTAGGTTTAATGGTTAGCTCTACTGGCTCTAGTCAGACATATAATTACCATAAAATACTTGGCAAAGAAGATGATATAAAACAACTATCTGATGATATAAACGATTTCAATGCTAGGTATAGAGTTGTATCTTCAAACCCTACAAGCAACAATGATGCAGGGGATTTAATATTTAATACATCTACTTCAAAATTATTAGTTTATAACGCAACATCAGGTGCTTATGAAGAAGCACAGAGTATTGGTAACTTCTTTATCTCTACATTTAGTGAGTCGTTTGACGGAAGTAGAACAGATTTTACTGTAAGCAATGCTCCGACATCTGCTCAACAAATAATCCTAAGTATTAATGGTGTTGTACAGAAACCTAATAGTGGAACATCTACACC
>TARA_R100001463_G_scaffold102143_1_pt1 | contig 15121 bp, 15 predicted proteins | sample TARA_R100001463 | Tara Oceans TARA_R100001463 (sample SAMEA2622242) | marine metagenome | biome: marine biome (ENVO:00000447); feature: deep chlorophyll maximum layer (ENVO:xxxxxxxx); material: "saline water (ENVO:00002010), including plankton (ENVO:xxxxxxxx)" | depth 40 m
CAGAAAGATCAAGGTTAGCCATGCATAAAGTAATTACTAGTCATATAATAGCATTTATAAGGATCGTTGTCAACCTTTCTTCTTAGGTTTCTCTTCTCTGACATCGTAATGATACCCTTGAATCGAATATTGGTTATTATTACCAGGATAATCTCCAGCATTTTTACCAGAATATTCTGGAATTAACTTCTCTCCTGCTCTGTCTGCCCATACCTGATATGATGCATTTATAGCACCACCAGCAGCGTTTCTTACGATAACTCTCTTACCATACTGTATCTCTTTCACATATAGTTCTTGATATGATCCGATTGGTGTAAGATGAACTGTAATAGTCTCCATATCTACAAAGTTCTGCCAGTAGTCAGGTAGTTCTATAATACCATCCAACTTAACTTTACCTCTCACATATATTGCTGCCTCTGGTCCTTCAACACAGACATGACGTAATCTATATCCCTCTATATTGGGATGCTTGAGATCAAATCCTTTCCATCCTTGCTGATTGATTGTGCTGCTTGTCAATGCTACATTTTGACCAGTGCAGTTCTTGAAATTACTATTGATAAGATTGCCAGTATGAGTTTTATCTCCTTGATGGGTCGTATCTCCATTATGATTGACATCTCCATCAATATCTACTGCACGACCTGATACACCAGGAGAAAAATCTCCAAGATCAGTTCCAACATTCAGGACTGCTTTAGCAAATCCACCTTCATGTGCACCAATAAATGCAGGTCCAGTAGAGCAAAGAGTACCAGCAAAAGGTTTGTCACCATTCAAAGTCTCTGTTGCTTGATCTAGTTTTTCTGGTTCTTCTTGTCCAATATAGACTTTACCAGTATCAATGTCACGTATTCCAGCCATTAGTTTGTTTTCAAGGGTTGCGTTTGAGTGTGGATATATTTACCCAACATGTCAGGGATCAGTTGTGATTTGGGTTCATGGATTCTAACCACTTGACCCACAAGGAAAGTCCATCCCTCAGAATAAGAGATAACTTTGTCCTTTGCATCAAGTACAACATTCTCACCTTTTATTATAGCACGGTTTGCAGCATCTAGGGTAATATCATGTTCGGATTTTAACGTAATTCCACCAGTATCATCTGCTCCCTCTGCTTTCATCTTTATATCGTGAGCAACCACAGAGAATCTACCATCACATTGTATTCTAATATCACCCTTACTCTTTATAAGAAGAGGTGCATCATCAACAACTTGTAGTATACTTGAACCTGAAGTTCCTCCAGCATCTTCGCTGGACTTCAACTCAAATCCACCATCATGGAATAATCTCAGAGAATTACTTTGAGAACCAACAAGTTGTATATCTCTTTTACGAGTAACCTTATCGTCCCGTTCTCTTCCCATGAAGAATGTACCATCTTCAGGATGTTGTATTATAACTGGTGGTACATAAGGTTTAGTATCGGCTTCTTTCTTTTCTTCTGCTGGCGGATCTTCTTCTGCTACTGGATCAGTTTCTGGAGGAGTGACTGGTTGTGTTGTCTCAGGTTCAGGTTCTGGTTCAGGTTCTGGAGGATTTATTGCCTCCTTCTGTTTCTCAGTTAGATTTTCAGTTGGATTCTCTTCTACTGAAGAGTTTTCTTCAGTAACTGCTGTTGACTCTTCATTAGAAGCAGCAGTTTCACTTGATGTAATAATATCTGATGTTTGTTCTTCCTTAATTTCTTCTACTATGTTTGTAGTATTTTCAATAGGACTAGTTAGAATTTCATTTTCACCTCTCTCGATAGCAGAACTTGGAACATAATACGTTCCATCGCCACGTTGCCTCATATCAACACCATTAGGTGAATCAATCTTAGGATTACCAGTTAGTACAGTAGCTTGATAACTAGGGTCAAGAGCTGTATGATCTAGAGATTCTAAACCTAATTCTTTATTATAACTATTAATCTGTTTTATCCTGTACTGTCTAGTATTTCCACTGGTAGTTCTATTCAAACTGTTTATTGCATTTACCCTAGCTGATGATAAAGCAGCCTCACGTTTAGAACCAGTTAATACGTTTCCGTTATATACAACAACTCCATTAGTTATTGTTAGTTTATTTGACATCAGTAAATCCTAGGGCAATCAATAACTCTAATAAGAGTAGCAGTAGGTGGTAATTCACCAGTAAACTCCTCTCTCTTAATAAATTTGGTTATAGGTCTTATTCTAGCACCCGAACCAGTTCTTGTGTTAATGGTAAGTTTAGGAATATCAGTTATTCCAACTCCACAACCACCAGAACCTCCAACTATTTTACCATCAAAAATCTGAGGTATAATAGTACATGTACCTGCACCTGTATCCTCTACAGTTATAGTATCACCTTCTTGGTATCCAGCACCTGTACTGATAACCTGTATACCACTAACAAATCCCACTACATCTTCTCCATCAGAATCTGCAACATCTTCTGGTCCCAAATATCCTCCACCTGGATCAGTTATAATAATATTAGTAACTTCTCCAGTCTCAGAATCAATAACTGCTTCACCAGTTGCACCTGCACCATTTCCACAATCATCAATAAAGCGTACTTTAGGTGGATCAGTGAAACCTAATCCCAAATCCTTCATATTCACACCAACTACCTTACCAACAGAGTTGATAACACCATTAGCAATAGCACCTATACCTCCACCACCAAACAATTCTATTCTTGGAGGACCACATTTCTTTTCAAATGGGTTACATGCACCTACAAGTTTAGCCACATCACCAGCACCTGCCATCTCCATACCCATAGATGTAACTTGATCTTTTACACCAGTAACTTTAGATATAAGACCTGTAACCTTACTAATACCTGGTACTACCTTATCCATAAATGTACTTAATTCTGCTGGATTGAAACCAGATAATGCATTTGATATACTCAATGCATTATTGAAATCAAGAACTTTCTTAGGATCAGGACCAAGATTAGTTACCCAATCATTAGGAGAAGGTTCACACTCATTACCCTCACACTGTAATAATGCTAAACCTGCCTGTGCAATACCAACTGCCTTAGACATCATTGAAGAGAATGATGGTATTGAGATACCTGCTAAACTACTCAATGCATTTACAGGACCATTGATCATGTTCTGAATAGTATCGTTGATAGAACTCATCAGACCACCTATGAATTTTTCTGCAAGACATAATGGTGCATTGACTAGTTTACCGAGTAATTCTTTTAGAAAGTCTCCAACAAAATCCTTGAGACCTTTTAAAAAATTCTCAATCAAACAATAAATGGCATCAGTTTGTTTCTTTATCTCAAGATTCTTGATTAGGTGAGCAGGGTCAAGGAAACCAACAGCAGCATCTACATTCTTATTAATTTCATGAAACAATTGCTTTCTTGTTTCTCTTACAACACCAGACATTCCACCTGCAATCTTTATAGAAAACTTATCAACAAGTTTATCCATATTGACAAGCTTATTCACAACTGGATCAATATAAGCATCCTTATACTTCTCAAGACCTTGAGTTATACCAATAAAGTTCTGTAATTCTTTTGCTACCTCACCCATTGCACCCTTAGGTGTATAACATTTCTGGTGAGTCTTTACCTCATAAGTCTTATTATCAAAGTGTTTTGTTATAGTTCCCTTTTCTTCTTTCTTATCGTTGAGAACCTTTGCATCACTGGTAGCAATACTACTGACAGGATCATTTGGTTCATTACCAACAAGAGTAATAGGATCACCCTTCTCTATTTCCTTAGGAAAAATATAAGGAGCAAAACCTGTTGTTCCATTATTGATTACATCTTCAGCACTCTGTTCTGTCTCAGTAGAACTATTGTTATGGAAACAACCTAAAACTACAGGTTGTTGTGCTTCCTCACCATCTAAGAAGAATCCAAATACCCATTCACCACCTTGTAAGGCGAAACTTGTTCCACCAAAATTATTACCTGCACCAAAATTAGGTGGAGTTAGAAAATGTGCCCAAGGTAGATCAACATCATCTATTCCACCTTCTTCTCCACTAGCCTTAGGATGATGACCAAATATCCTTACCTTTGCCCTAAAACCGTTTTGAAAATTTTGGTTGTTTTTATCACGCCAAGCTTTATCAGGAGTTACTTGTCCTAAGAACCAGTGAAACCCATCTCTTCCAATGAAGTCAATAGCAGAATGGCGTGTCTCAAGCATTAGTCATCATACACTCTACATTCCAGTGAATCTGGATGATTATCACAATAAACTTCTAAGTGCTTATCCTCATGGCGTGTGTGCCAGTCATTGATCTTAGCACCACCTGGATTCTCTTCATTCTCTTCATGAGCATGAAAAGCATCGTTGTGCATTTCTAAATCTGCCTCTGTGTACTCAATCATGCCATGATTGACATGCTCTTTATGATCCTTAGGATCTATATAAACCTCATGGTTGAGATCGTGTTCTGGAGTTTTTGTAGTCATTAATCTTTAGATAGGAAAGAATCTCGTACCAAAGTCAAACCTGTAAAGTCACCTGTAGGATTACCAACTTCATGTGATAATTGAGCAATCATATACTTACCAGAAGCGGAGTTTCGCTTATCTGATTCTTCATTATTTAGTTCTGGAAACTCAAGTTCAATCATGGTACCTACCCTAAGGGATAGATTCATAGGTATTGTAACATCTAATGTCTGAGAAAACAATGATGAATACCTCGAATGTGCTTGAGCCTGGAATTGTGCCTGATCTTGTGGAGTATTAGTCTCCTTTCCATCCTCCTTTGGTGTCATAGCACCCTGATCAGTTACACCAACTATAATCCTAGAATAAAAATCAGTAAAATCAGTTGGTATAACTTCCTCATCATTCGCTTTTTTCTGATGTTTCTTTATAGACTCTTCATAAGAAAAGTCAGCAAATAATGGTTTCTTGGTTACCAAATCAAAATACCAGTTAGCAGTTTTATATGCACCTACTCTTAGTTTTTTGATTATATCATGACTTTCATCCCAATTAGGTTCTCCAACTATTTTGAAATTATTTTTCTCAGGATCCAATTCCTTTCTATCAGCAGTTAGAATATACTTCTCCTCAAAAGGTTCACTCAATAATATTGTATCTATACTTTCAAACCTAAATCCATCTAATGTTTCATAGAATAAAAATCCAGAAGATCCTTTCTTTACACTATCACCATCAGATTTCTCAGGAATAGACTTACGACATAAATCCATCACTGTCTTTAGTGGTTTTCTATAGTTACCAACAAACTCATAATCATTTTTAGTTTTCTCTGTGAAAATCCTATCCTTCTTTATTTTCAACTTATCTTTCAGAATCTTTTCTACACTATTTGCTATATTACCCTTATACTTTTCCCATACCCTAGTAGTATGATTAGATACTGCATGTTTTGTCTCAAGAACTAAATCATATATTTCCCTTTTAGGATCAGACATAATATTCATTATGTTTGTTATAACAAGAGGTTCTTCCTTTACATCAAACTCTATACCATCCTCACTACTTGGATGAGATAACTTAATATTTACTGCAGCACCACTTCTTATTGGTAATTTATTGAGAAATCCAAAAGTATCCGAACACTGAATGGTCACATGAACAGAAGGATCAAATACATCCTCATAATACTTGAAGAATGTTATCTGACCTAACATATTCAGAAAATCACCTTCTTTGTCTATTGGAACTACATCAAAGCGTTCAATTTTAGTTCCTTTTGTCCAAAGCTTCTTTTTATTCATTTATACTGTTAATAAGCTTGTGAACTGTGCATATTTAGCGAGGCTTGTGTACACATCAGGAGTTGCACGTACTGGAGTTGAACTTTCACCACCACTTCCCATACTGATAGGAACTTTCTGTATAGTACCACCATTATTGATAACCAATACCTTTTGCCTACCAGAACCAGGAACAATTACACCATCTTGACCAGGAATGAATATTTCTGGTTCAATCTCACCTATAACAACTGGTTCCCCTGCAGATACTTCACCACCATCTTGGAGACCTCTCATTTTTGATATTCCACCAGAAGCACTTGGATTAGGTATATCTGTTATACTTTTTTGAATACCCCTACCAAAGTTAGGTTCCAAAGTTTTCTTACCCAATCCCAACATCTCTGCCAATCTTTCTTTAGTAACAAACTCACCAACTTCTTTGAACTTTGCCTCACCTTCTCTAATTTGATTATTGATTGTAACTTGGTCTTTATCAATCTTGAATTTCTTATTGATTTTCTTTGGTGTCCTATTAATTATTTTTGGAGTAGTAACAGGTCTTGTATAAATCTTGGGCGAGGTGCGTTTTATAAATGAAAGTTTCTTCAACCAAGGTGCTTTCAAAAATGCCTGTCTAGCAGCTAAACCAAGAGCAGTTTCACTCAAAGGACCATCAAAAATATTGACAAGACCAACAACTGCTAGTGTTGCTAATCCAACCCCTAAAGCAGTATAACCAATATTATCAACCCAACCTCTCCATCTTGGTTTCCTTCTTCCAACAGGTAGAATGTCATCTAAACCTGGACCAACCTCATCATCTACTTCATCCCTAAACCCTAATAATATACCTGACCTACCAAATTTGGCAAATTTATCTAATACCCTATCAAACTTATCCAATGCCTCAGAAAAAGAAGTTTTTGCACCAATTGACACAGTTCTCTTTGTCTCAAATTCTCTTCTTCTATTAGCACCTGTGAAGAAATCAGCAATACCACTACCTGCCATACCACCTATTATACTACCACCAGCAAATCCTATAGCACCACCAATAGCAGTACCGATACCTGGTCCAAAAAATGTACCAATAGTTGCACCTATCTTTGCACCTGCTGCACCACCTGCTAATGCACCTGCCAATCCTCCACCTGCACCAACAGTAGCCTGTGTAAGATTTTGACCGTCTCCTAATCTAGAACCAAAATCTAAAGCAGTAAATGCAACAGCAAGTGGACCTACCCTTGCACCCCTAAGAGCATTACCACCACCAGTTATTCTTGCACCTCCACCTAACCTAGGTAATCTAAATCTACCACCTCCAGTTATTTTTGGTCCTCTACCAGGTAATCTAGGAAATTTAGGACCACCTCCACGACCACCAGTTACAAGTCCTCCTCCACCACCGAGGAACCTTCTTGCCATTCTTAGACCTCTTATCCCTAAAGCACCACCTAATAAACCACTACCAACACCAGCCCCTTTACCATCTCCACGACCTCTAGCAGCAAGAGCAGTATATGCTATTTTCCTTTCTTTTACTAATTTCTTTTTAAGTTCTAGTGACTGTCTTTCTAAAGTTCTAGAGACAGCAAAAGATCCCTTCATATCTGCAACAAGTGCAGAAGAGACTTTTTTATTTCTTGCTATTACTTGAACTAATGCCATCAATCTGCTCTATAAGTTGTGTAGTTTCTGATTGATGAAGAATGATCAAATTTGTCAATTGCTGTACCACTATTGACTCTATATCGAGTATTCACATTTACCTGAACCTGTCCATCACCAGGTGCAGGTACGTTTGAACCACCATCTGAACCTTGTTCTGGTTGATTATTGACTACATTTACATCATCACTACTCATCCCACTCTTAGCTGACTCAGATTCATTACGATTACCCTTGAACCAATTTCTAGGATCAAGTTTACTCATCCAACCTTCTCCCTTCATTATTTTTTTATCATTATCTATTGACCCACCCTCCAAATCAATACTACCCATAGGTGAAGTTTTAGGATCTGCACCACCCACAAATCCAGAACTACCTTCTGCTTTTGAACTATCTAAAATATTAACTTCAGGCGAAGATGTTTGTCTTGATGAGGGTATTGCTTCACTCGTAGGTTCTACTGAACTTACTCCACTACTTGCATTGTTAGAAGATAATAATGGAGATACTGATGATGTATCATCACTAAACATAGATGGCATTATATTAGATTTTCCACCTGCATTGTTTATTATTTCATTCTTTTCAGCTTCGGTTGGTGTTACTATAGTTTTAGATCCAGGAGTATTAGTTGTTCCACTCTCAGTAGTCTCAACAGATGGTGGTACTATGATTGAAGATGGACTAATTGAATTTGCTGCTTGTGCTTCACCTGATCCAAATCCTTCCCAATCATCCTTTTGAGTTGCTTCAGATACCTCTTCATTTAACTGTTGATCACCTGCTGGACCTAAAGCACCACTTGGAGCATTCGTTTTACCCTTTTTAGTTTGACCTATCGGAGTTGGACCTGACATCATACCATCAAGTATAGATTCAAACCTATTCAATTGTACCTTAAATCTAATAACATCAGGTTCATTAATAGTGTTTACACCTGCTATTGTTTGTTGTGCACCTTCTTGTCTTCTTGTATCAGCATTACCACCACCAAATAACTTACTTCCTAATAGACTTGCTGCTATTATAGCAGCAGTTATAATACCACCTTTACCACCCATACCTCTCATACCTCCTCTACCTATGCCGCCACGAGGAACTCCAGCACCACGATTACCACCACCTGCAATTGAATTCAATCCAAGTATTCCTACTATACCACTTATAATCTCAGGTAATAGTAAACCTACTGCAGCACTCGTTGCTTGTAATGTTCCACCTAAATCACCATCACCTGCCTCTTTTAATGCTAAGGCACCTGATAATAATGCTAAGTTCTTACGTCCATCAAATAATGCAGCAGTCTTGAATAGATTTGTATTCTCTAAGTCTTCCTTTAATATCTTTGTCTCTTGCTTATAATATTTTCTTCTATCACGTAAATCTTGTTGTATTTCAGACCTCATGGTCCTCATACTACCATTCAATCTTTCAAATTCTAATATTATACGTCCAAGTTGTCTAACCTGAGTTCTACCTAATTGTTCTCCTACTGCCTTTTCCTCAGTACGCTCAATCAAACTCGTATAAGCCTTATCCATCCTCTCTCCAATAGGAGAGAACATAGGAGTTTGAGATTGTACTAATCTACCAGGCGTTTGCATTAGCTGCTTCTGCTTGTTTTGCTTCTAGTTTTTGTTTCTCAAGATACTTGAGCAAATAATTTACGTAAATTTCCTTTTCCCAAGGGATTAGATTTTCTATATCAGTTAGACTCCACTTATGATGTTGCATCAAAGCAAAGTTAGTCTCCATAGTATTGTCTATGGTAGTATGATATAGCATTATGCGAAAAAATTTGCCAGTCCCTCAACTACAACATCATTTTCAACATCAGTGTTAGGATTCAAAACCTTTGACTTATACTGCAACTTGGGCATAGTTTCAAAGAATTTTTCAATCTTACCAAACTGCTGTGAGTTCAACTGTTCTATAAACTTTATAAGTTCCTTTTCAGTTGAATCAGATGCTGACCATGATTCTTCAGTTGTATAAATCTGATCAATACAATCAATAACTGCTTTGAACGCTAGATCAATCCTTTCTTGATTATTACCTGCTTCTGAAACTAAGAAATTACTTTCTAAAAATTGCTTCAGTGAAGGGTATTTCATCTTTATTGATAGATCATTACCCAAATCAATAGTATCTGTATGACCATCAGGAACATGTAATTTTATATCAGACAAAGAAACCGTTACAGGTACTTTAGTCTCACCATCATCCTGACATGTTACATTAAGTTCAACAGTTTCACCTATTGACTTACCTCTAACATTCAAAAACAAATATTCTAATTCAAAACTAGGTAAATCTTCAACTTTTACACCACGAGTGATAATACATGCTTTTAGTACTTCTTTTAGAGTAGCACTAATATCCTTATCTGTTCCATTTTCTAGTACAATCAACAATGCCTTTTCTTCTTTTACAAGGAATGGTCTATATTTGATTGTCTTTCCAGTTGATAACAGTTTCAGTTCAAACGTAGGTGCAGTGACCTTTGGTAATGGCATAGTAAAATATTCAGTAGCTTTATTTAGCAAGCATATCTACATCTATTTTAGCATAATTTACACCAAGATATCCATTTGGCATAGTAACTACTGCTTCTGGTATTATATTAATAATTTCTTGAGCCATAACACCACTATATCGAGGAGAACCCCAAATATAATTCCACTCGTATATATTAAGACCTGATGGAGATCTACCTACTTTAACAATATTCTCCTTCAATCTTATATCACTACTTCCACTCCAGTGATGAACACCTAAACCTACGTTAGGCATATTCTGCCACCAAGGTGTCTTCTTAGTATTATCATCCTGACTTGGAGTTGGTAATACAGGTCTTTCACTTTCAGTAAATCCTCCACCTTTTCCAGCACCAGTGTAAATTGGTGGCATCTGTCCTTGTGGTGTAGATGCTACTCCACCTCCAGATCTAGATGATCTTAGTATATGGTACATATCATAAGCAAAAGTAATTGTAGTTTTTACAAGTTCTGCTTTACCATATGCTAAAGGTGCTGCAACTATATTTACAGGGAATGCATTTGTAATATGATATGTAATACTACTTGGTTTTTGTTGAGAAAATGCACCATGTCGTGTCAATCTATTATTTCTATCAGTAGTACCTTTACTAAATGCAGTAACCTGCATATCAACCTTATAAGTTGATGGATAGTTCAATTTCCTATAAGATCCAGTCCGACTATCATCAAAAACATTTATATCTGGAGAAATAAACTCCATCCATGAATTGAATACATCATTAGTATAATAATCTTTCTGAGAATACCAAGTTAGTATAATTTCAGGAAACTGTCTATAAGCAGCAAACTTTTGATTTATACCCTGTCTTATTCCCTGCTTCTGAAAAACATCCAAACGTGATCCTGGAAGAACCGCTTCTGAACAAAATAATGCTAGATATTGTCCAGCATCTGCTAGACCTTTTTCATCCTTATAAAACGATCTGTCAGAAATATAACCCTTCAGAGAACCTGAAGAAGCAGTTGATAGATTAAACGATACATCATAATTATTATTAAACGCAGGTGTTATATTACCAAACTTAGAGACTACTTCATAAAGTTCTTGAGTTGGTAAAAATTGCCTGTTTTGAGCAAAAGTCCATACTGATTTTTGCTTTGAACTTACAGCCACAACAATCCTAAATACAAGATGCGTACATACTATGTATGTCATATAAAGGTAAGTTTAAACCAATTAATAGAAAAAAGTATAAAGGTGACCCAAGAGAGATCATTTATAGATCACTTTGGGAACTAAAGTTTATGAATTACTGTGATAGTAACAAAAATATTATCAAATGGTCATCTGAGGAAGTAATAATACCTTATAGATGCCCTACTGACAATAGAGTCCATAGATACTTCCCAGATTTTTATATCAAATATAAAGATTCTAAAGGAAAATTGCATGAGAAAATAATAGAAATAAAGCCAGCAAAACAAGTAAAAGAACCAAAAATACAAAAAACAAGAACTAGAAAATACGTAACCGAGGTTATGACTTACGCTAAAAATACTGCAAAATGGGTAGCAGCAGAGGAATTCTGTAAAGACAGAAAATGGGAATTCCAAATAATGACGGAGAAAGAACTTGGAATTTAGAAATACCTTCCCTAAATCAAAAACTGTAGGTACTCCCATACCTGGACACTTGATGTTATTCCAGTATGGAGCAAAAACTGCCGAGAAACTAAGATTTTATGATAGAAATCCGTTATGTTATGTTATCGCATCTCAAGGACCAGCATTTTGGGGTGTAAACCTTCATTATTATGCTCCAGATGAAAGAGAAATGATTGCTGAGTGGGTAGATGAAGCCAATCCAGCAGAACTTCCTAAGGGATACCATAAATACCTAAAATCCTATGTGCAAACACTCTTTTTGGATATTGCGATGGAAGAATGGGAAACCGCCTTTAATTTACCTATTGAAGAGTTCGTAAGAGATCTTGGAAGTATTGAAATACCTATTAGTACTAGGGGAATACACTAATGGCACCTAAAAAAAGAAACAACAATACTAACTCTACGGTACTAAGTATCAACAATGTAAACTTAGGTCCTAATGAAAAAGCAAACAGTAATTACAAAAGCATTTCTTACACAGTAAATGGTCAGAAGTATAGTGAAGTTATAAATTTAGATGTTCAGAATGCAACCTTTCTACAACCAGCATTTGCACCTAGTTTCAAGAAAAATGTAGATACTAAACGTGGTACAAGAGTCAGATCATTCAAGTTAAATACCAACAATGAAGAGGGTAAAGCAATAATAAACAGTGAAGAAAGAAAAAATGCATATTCAGGAGCAATAACAGAAGTATATAATGAAGCAGTTGAGAATGGTAATGAAGTTCTATTTCAAAACTCTGCTGCAGAATCTGGTGTAGATTTATCAGGTGCTAATATTCCCGATAATAATGAGAATATTGATACTGAAGTTGTTGAAGAAGTAGATGATGCCAAACCAGCAGAAATAACAGGAAAGAAATCAAGTAAACCAGCACCACACCTTTGGTATCCCCAAGCTGTTGACTACGTTAAAGGGAATATGGATCACATATTCATTGAGTCCTTCAAGTATCAGGCTCCTCAATCAGGGATGTCCTTCTTCAACAAACCAGAAAAAGGAGATAAAACAGGAGCAAGTTTAGGTTCTTTTGTAACAAAAGGTATACCTAGAGGAAGTAATATAGCAGGTGGTACAAACTTTGCTGGTGGATCCAGTGATACATCAAAATCTTCTCAAGGTTCAGTAAAACTACCAATACCAAACTCTCTAAAATCAAGTAATGGTGTTAGTTGGGGTGGTGCTAAAGCAAATGCTGTAGAGGCAGGTGCTTTCTTTGGTGCATCAAGAGAAATAGGTAATTTAATGAAAGGTGAGACAAACTTAGTAGGTATGGTCAAATCAGGACTAGGTGATGCAAGTAATGCATTGAGTGAAGTTAGAAAAGATATGAGGGGTGGTGGAGCATCAGGAGATATTCTTTCTGCAACTCTTTCTAAATTAGCATTAAGTAAAATAGGAATCAATGTAGACCCTGCTCAATTCATTACAAGAAGTACAGGTAATGCAATCAACCCTAACCTTGAACTACTATTCAATGGTCCTCAACTTAGAAATTTCACCTTTGCATTCCAATTTGCACCTTATGATAAGGAAGATGCAACAGAGATAAGAAAAATTATGAGATTCTTCAAACAAGGTATGTTACCATCATTCGCTAATGAGAGTGAAGGTAGTAGCATCTTCTTGAGTTCTCCTAACGTATTCCGTCTTGCATACAGGACTGGAACTAATAGAATAAAGAGTTTGAACATGTTTAAGATGTGTGCTCTTACTGCATGTGAAATTGACTATACCCCAGAAGGTGTGTGGGCTGCATATGCAGACCAAAGTGCAGGTTCTCAACCTATTTCATCAAATATGGCACTATCTTTTACCGAACTTACACCTATCTTTGGTAATGATTATGATGAAAAACCAGATGAGAGTATCCGTGACCTTACTGTAGGTGCTTCGGGTGCTACTCCAAACTCCACTCCAACAATCGCAGAGGATGACGTAGGATTCTAATGGCATATTTCGATCTTTTCCCAGATATATTATTACCATCATTCTCAAATGATCGTAATTCTAGCAATGATTTCCAACTATCAAAAAACCTCTTCAAAAGAGGTAAAATCAGAGATGACTTCTTTGAGAATGCAGTTGCATTTAACACATATGCTGTAACTGGTGATGATAGACCAGATAACGTTGCATATGAGATATACAAAAGAGAAGATTATGACTGGATTGTGCTATTATCTAATAATATCATTAATGTAAGAGATGAATGGCCAATGAGTCAATATGACTTTCAACAATATTTGGAGAATAAGTACGATACTGTTCAATTGACCCAAATACATCATTATGAAACAAAAGAACAAGTTGATCTAGATGATAATATTATCTTACAAGGTGGTCTAGTTGTAGATGAGAATTTCTCCTTTAGATATACCCAAGATGGAACAGTAGAAACAATATCTGGGTCTGAATTAGTAAATTCAGTATCTAACTACGAATACGAAATAGAGAAAAATGACAAAAAACGTGAAATAGTGCTTCTTAGAAAAGAATACGTCGGAATCATAAAAGAAGATATGAGAGAAATAATGAGTTATACCGATAGTTCACAATATATCAATAAGAAAATGAAGAAGGGAGAAAATCTTAGGATTCTATCGTCGAGATAATTGGAAAAACCTTAAGGGCAAAAAATGGTCGGAGTTTTTTTTCCCGAATTTTTGGAACTAAAAATCGAATTTCGCTCAGTTATAATGTATTCCTATGTGGTAGGCAATCGAAACCCTGTCCTCATTTGACCTGTTGATGTCAACGTAGTGAACTAGGTTACTGTTGAAGAACACACCCTTGTTAGGTTCAGGTTGAAAATACTTTGCATTGTAATCTTTACCTTGAGGTATCATACAAGTATTCATAAACCTATTGTAGAATGGGTTCATTACTACAAGATCACCTGAGTCTTTCTCTGCTTTCAACCAAAATGCTCCACTAAATTCACCAACAGTATGGTGATGCATAGTATTAGATGCACCTGGTGGATTTATATTGCAGAAGAACTTGGTAAATGTCAACCAGTATGGTTCTTCTATACAATAGTGCTTGATATATTTTCTAAACTCTCTTTCAATTACATTCTTGATTGGATGATCAAAATCTTTCTGCCATCCACGGTAGTTAGAGTTACCATCACTGACTGGATCTTTATCTCTAAGTTTATAGACCTCACATAAAGCAGAGTCTACGACAGATTGATCTCCGTCGTAGACTCCAATGGTCTCTTCAAATGAGACGTACTCCATTATTCGTTTGCTAAACGCTGGAAGTATGATAGTGCATCGTCATCATCTTGTTTAGAATTGACAATAGGTGATGCAGTAACTGGTGTTGGATCAGCAGTTTTGATCTCTGCTTCTTCATCAGCAACTTCAGGTGCAACACGAGTCTTGGTAGAGTTTAGAACTGAATCTAAACGTTGCTGTAAGACATCGTATGCTTTGAACTGATCAGCAGCAGTGAACTCAACAAGAGGATACTGCTTCTTCCACAATGCTTCAAGAGCATCGTCATCATCTAATAGAGGACTAGATGCAGCAAACTCAGAGGAATCATAGTTCCTATAACCTG
>TARA_R100001463_G_scaffold2990_3_pt1 | contig 15072 bp, 2 predicted proteins | sample TARA_R100001463 | Tara Oceans TARA_R100001463 (sample SAMEA2622242) | marine metagenome | biome: marine biome (ENVO:00000447); feature: deep chlorophyll maximum layer (ENVO:xxxxxxxx); material: "saline water (ENVO:00002010), including plankton (ENVO:xxxxxxxx)" | depth 40 m
AATTGTAACTGAGATTTCAGCATTATATATTAATAAACTTCACAACTTATCAAGACAAAAAGATTTTACTGGACAATATAATCCAAAAACTATATTAAATGAAGTTATAGATGCTTATGTAGAGGAACGTAATCCTGCAAGATCACAAACATTAGAAAGTGGTGAAGTTAAATATTTTTATGCAGATAGAGAAAATTGGAGTGAGATTAAAGATGACTTAAAAGAACTTTATTCTGCATTAACAAAATACAAAAAAGATGTTATTAGTGATGTTAACAATTATCTTAATTTATTTGATTTACAAATTGAAGATCAAGAAATAGAACTAGATAGAAATTCTTTTAGTTTAGTTGATTCATTAAAGAGTGATGAAGACTTTGAATCATCAGCTAATGAAATAGGAGGTGTTAAGTCATTAAGCAAAGGTATACGTTTATTTTTAGCAACAAGAACAAAACAAGTTAAAGATGAGTTTACAGGAGAAATGGTTAGTACACCTGTTGATTACATGAATAGTTATAGAGCCTTAATGAAATCATTATCAGGAATATCTGATCCTTATCAAATGATTGTAAAATTAAAAATGTTTTCAGATACATCTGCTGATGCTAAGGCAGTTATAGATAGTTTACTTACAAGATTTAATTTAAGTTCTTATTCATTAGATCAATTAGTAGCAGGTGAATATGATATTAATAAAATTACTGATTCAGCATTTTTTAACGCAATAATAAAAGGGTTTCAACAATTAAGATCAGATTATATTCAAATAGAACATGATCCATCAAAAGGTGTTGTTAATTTCTATAAAGCTAATAATAAAGATGATGCTAGTACACAAGAAGATTCTTGGCAAGAAAGTTATTCATTACTAGTAAAAGATTTAAATAAAAATCCAAAACAAAGAAGTGCGGCACAAACTGCTTGGCAATCTATTAATTTTTATTCTGATAAAAAAAACATATCTGATCAAGAATTAGATAGTGTATCAAGACAAATATCTACAAAAATAAGAGATACATCTGGTATTAATTTAAACTGGATGACTATAAAATTCTTAATATTAAATGGAGGTGTTATAAATAAAGAAAAATCTCAAACAGATTTTGTTAAAATGTTTAAACCAGAATCTTCTACAATATTTGAAACAGAAGATATTAATGAAATTATAGTTGCAATTGGAGAACACGGGATGACCAGTGATAATAAAATGGCAGGTAATCTTTTCTTTGATATGAATGAACAAACAAATCCTGCAGATAATGATCACGCATCAACTGGTACTGATGTTAAATTTAGAATAAGAAAGTTAGCTCAGTTAAATGCTATATTTGATCCAACTGTAGGAGCAACTGTATTTAGAAATTCAGAAGGTAAACTTATATATGCTCATCAAATGCCAACTTATAATTTAGAAAAAATAGCAGAGATGGACAGAAAAGATGTTCTTGATGAAATGATAGAAGATCCTTTTTTACAGTCAGACTGGTTATTAAATAATCCTAAATTTAGATCATTAGTAGCAAGTGGTAAATTTAGAATTTCAAGAGTAGCAGGAACTAGAACTACAAATTTAGATGTAACTGATGAGAATGGTTATAAAGCAAATAATAAATTATCAGGTAGATCTGGAATAGATTTTGGTAAATCATCTGGTCAAACTTTTATAGCTACATTAATTAATTTATATATTTCTGATTTTAATTCAGCAACTGGTGACATTGACACTAAATATTATATAGATCCTGAAGACAATAAGTCTAAACCATATGCAACCTCACTAGTAGATATTACTGTTATATCTGAGTCAAAGACAGCAGATTGGGTTCCTTTACCAATTGTAGCTGCTGTAGAATTAAAAAATGGAAAAGCAGAAATAACTGATGAATATGTAGATACTATAGAGACATCATTAATTAATAATGAGTATCAAAGAATAAGTAGAGAATCAAATGAAAAAGAAGGGTTTACTGAAGACACTTATGTAGGATATAATGATTCAAAAGATGGTAGAGCTTATAAACTATATAGTGGATCTAAACTTTTAAGTAAAAGTAAAATAAAAGTAAACGTATTAAAAAAATTAAATGAAAGAGGGTTTGGTATAAGTGCTGATGAATTAAACAACATTAATGAACTGCAAGAAAATGATAAATACACTTTTTTTAGAACTTCTAATTTAATAGCAAAATTAAATCTTAATGTAGGTCAGCCAGTCATAACTCCTATTTACACTATAAAAAAAGGTGGTAAAGGAAAACTAAGTACACAACAATATGTTATTTCATATAGTGGTATACAATCATCTGATAATTTTACCTTAGATCAATTAATGGTTATGTTAAAAGGTGATATTAAAAAAGGAAAAGCAAGTGATACACTTAAAAAACGTGTTACAATTGGTGATGAAGTTTATCATGTAAGAACTGTAAATCAAAAAGATTTTTTAGATGGTAAGTCAGATTTACATATGATGGACATTAGACCCTTAACTAAAGTAGAACAAGAAGTATCTGCTCAAACAGGAGAAAATGTTACTGTTGAACAAGTAAGTACTGCAGAACGTAAAACTTATTCAGGAAAAGTTACAAGCTTGCAAAGCAATCAAGTATTTGTATTTGGATCTAACCCAGAAGGTAGACATGGTGCAGGAGCTGCTAAACTTGCTAGAACTAAGTTTGGTGCAATTTATGGTCAAGGTGAAGGACTTCAAGGACAGAGCTATGCTTTACCTACTAAAGATTTAAGAGTAAAAGAAAATAAAGGTTTACGTTCTATTTCTTCTGCAGATATTACTAATAATATTAAAAAGTTATATGAAACAGCTAGAAAAAATTCTAGTAAAGAATTTTTAGTATCAGATTATTCAGGTAAAAACTTAAATGGATATACAGGGCAAGAGCTGGTAGATATGTTTGCTAATGCAGGACCTATACCAAACAATATTGTATTTCATGATAATTTTCAAAAACTTTTTCCTACTGATGTTGCTATTAAAGATAATATTTCAGTTGTAGAAGGAGGTGATGTAGGTACTAGTGTAATAAAAAAATTAGAATTAGCAGCAAATGCTGGTGAAAGTTATGAATCTGCAAAGGCAAGAATAGAAAAAGAAGAAGGTATTACTCTTAGAGAACTAATAAAACAAAGACTAGAAGAAGAGTATCAGCTATTTAGACAAATACTTAAAAATACTGAAGCATTAGATCTTGTAGATAAACGAATAACTGAAGGCTTAAAAACTGCAAAAGGTAATGCAACAAGTAAAGCTGTTAATAATTCAATGAATCTTTTAAATTTAAAAAGAGGAAATTCTGACTATAACTTAAAACAAATATTTTTAAATGATTATTTAAATAGAATGTCTGTTAAAAAGTTATTATTAAAAGATCCTGCTTTATTATTCAAAGATGCAGTAGATGAAATTAAAAGAGCAAAAGCATTAAATGCAGCTGGTCCAAATGCATCATCATTAGTTTCTTCTCCTTATAGATATAAGTCAGATGGTTCTATTAGAAGTGGGCACGGTGTAGATCATCCTGTTAAAAATATAAGTTTAGTAACAATAGAAGATGTTGAAACATTATCTAAATATGGTAAACAAAATACTGACGAAAAGAAAGTAACAGAGTCTGATGCACAGTTGTGGTACACTGTTAAAGCTTTTAGATACATGATGTTTGGTTTAGGTAGTCTTACTGAAGCACAAGCTCATATTTTAGACAGAATAGAAAAAGGTGATAATATATCTATTAATGATTTTTACGGAGCTGGTATTACAAAACAAGGATATAAATCATTGGGTGGTATTATAAATTCTAAAAAGTTTGTTTATTTTGATGGGCAAACATTTTTAAAAATGTCTGCTTTTGTATTAACCAAAAGATTAACTTCTGATCCTGCAACAAATTTTGAAGAAGCTTTACCTGGTAGAGATGATATACATAATTTAAGAAGTAAGTTAGAAAATATAGAAGAAACAAGACCTGAAACTATAGCAATAGCTGCTCCTGTATCTGCTTCTAAAGCTGCAAAGAAAAATGTAATATCTGTAGAAAGAGCATTTAATAAATCTCTTGAGTTATCTGATAGTGAAATAACAAACCTAGATGCACGATGGATGAGATTGCAACAAATAACTCCATCAAATAAAGGTGTTGCTACTGACCCAACACAAATAAAATCTTTGATTACAAGTGAGCATGATGATAGTGTTGAGGTTACTATAGGTGGTAAAAAGATGACACTTGGTGAAGTGCGTGCATTATATAACAAAACAACAGGTGATAGAGTAGAGATTAAGTTTTTAAATAGAAGAAATTTAATTTTTGATTTTCAAACAATGCAAGACCAATTACAAGAAAGCATTGAGCTAGGATCATTAACTGTAGATTTACAATCATTTTTAAGATATGCTAAAAGATCATTGCAAGCATCAGGTGCTAGTCCACAACTTTTAGAACTTTTTGAAACTGATAAAACAGGTGCGCAAAAATATGATCTTAATAATCCAATAACTGTTGGAAAGTTTCAACAACTATTTATGGCTTTTCTAAGTAAAGGTGTATTAAATGAAAAAATTACTGGAGAATCTGTAGCTCTTGTTTCAGGAGTTGGTATGAAGGTAGTTAAAAAAGTTCTTGAATTAGACGAAAATAATCAACCTAAAAGATGGGAAGTTATTAGAATGGATGATTGGGTTGAAGATAGACAAGAAATAGCATCAGCTGGTAAAAATTGGGCTGATCCAAAAAAGAAAATATTTACAGGTCTTAAGGTAAATGATTTTTATGTAGATGAGCTTAGAGCTAATGTAAAAGAGTATGATGAAAATGGAAATGAAACAGGTTTAGTTTATTCAGAGTATATGTTACCTGCACATTTTGCATCACTTAAAAATCTTAAACGTGGTGATGCTATACCAGATGCAGTAGCTAAAGCTTTTGGTGTGCGTATACCTTCACAAGATAAACATTCTGCTATTAATCTTAAATTAGTGGACTTCTTACCTGTAGAGTATGGATCTTCTGGAGTATTTCCTTCTGATATAATTGAAATATCAGGTGCTGACTTTGATATTGATAAATTATATATACACTTTAAAGAGTTTTATTATGACAAAGATAAAGGTTTTGTAGAGTATGGTAAAGCAGAAAAAGTTGAAGAACAATATGATGAGTACTTAAGATATGTTATTGAGCAAGTTGAAAAAAGTGGTACTTCTTATTTTATGGCTGCAGAAAAATGGAGTAACAGTGGTAGTGAAATAGATCCTATTTTAGATAAAGATGTCTCTTTACCTTCTGAAGAAGTTATAGGAGCACTTACTCAGTTAAGTATGCCTATTACATTAGATGACTTTAAAGCTTATAAGAAAAAGTTTAATAGATTACCCCATGAGTCAGCAGCAAGTAACTTAGCATTAGACTTAAAATATGCAATGCTTGGTAATAAAGGCATGACAGAAGCTAGAGATGGTAGAAATAAAGATCATGGTCCAGCCTATGAACCAGCTGTATTAGATCCAGTTGAAGAAGCTTGGCAATATATTCAGGATGTATTACCTGAAGTAGCAGAAATGTCTAATGAAGATAATTTAATACTAGACAATATAGTAGGTATGTATAGATCTTGGGTGAATAATAAAGCTGGAGCAAATGCTATTGGTGCATCAGTATTACCTAATATTGCTCTTAATCTTTTAAAAGAATATAATATACCACTAAGAAGAAAAAATAGCAAAGGAGTAAAAATATTAGGAGGTAATATTAGATTAAACGAAATAGACTTTACTAGTTTTAAAGGTGACTATACTATAAATCCATTAACTAAAAAACCTAATATACAAGGTGATAGAAAACAATTTATACTCTCTGCATTAATAACAGCAGCAACTGATAATGCAAAACACAGATACTTAGCTAAGTTAGGTTTAAAAACAAAAGATGCATTAGCTAAAGTTGTTTTAATGACTGGTTTAGGTGTTGATTTAAAAACTTCAATGGCATTAATTAATCAACCTGATATAAGTAAAATGTATGATCAAATAGTAGCTGATCCAAGTTTAAGTATAAAAGGTTTATTAGGTTTTAGATTAGGAGATTTAGAAATTAAAAATCCTAATGTTAAAACTAATTATGAAGGAATTGAAGTAACAAGAAAACTTTTAGAAGATAATGTTAATACACCAGAAGAAATAGATGATACAGAAAGATATGCAATTTTAAAACAATTTGAACAATTAACTGAACTTGGTGAAAGACTTTTTCAATTGCAATCATTGTCTTCAAATACTGCGTTTGATTATAAAGGAACTGCAGAACTCAATCAAGTAGCAGATAATTTTACAGAGTTGGGTGTTGAACTTGATAACAAAGCTTTTAATTTATCTATGATACCTATAGATACAAGAAAGCTGTTTGATAAAAACACAACATATCAAGGTAGATACTATTCTATTTATAAAAATATTACTCAAAGTTTACCAGCTGTATTTTTAAGTGAAACACCAACATTTAAAAAGTTACAAAAAACAATACTTAAGAATTTTAACAAGTTTGCTAGAACTGCAAGAAATAGAGATCAAGTTGAAAAGGATATAACTAGTTATCTTATAGGTAAAGCTTATACACACTTATTAAATAATACTGGAAGAGGAAGGTTAACAGCATCATTAAGAAATGGTTTTATATATGATGAGTTTGCAGATAATGGTATAACTATAAACTCTACAATTGATACTATAAAAGAATATTTAAAAGGAACAGAAGATAGAGCTCCAATAGAGAATGAGTTTATAGATAACTTTTTGTATAAAAAAGAAACTAGTAATCCTGTAGGTAAGTCAGGTATTAATGAAGCTGTATCTAAATACTATACTAATTTAAGTAGTAGAAAAATTGTTGAACTACAAAATAGTATAAGAGATTTATATGCAATAGATGATATAAAAGAAGAAGTTATACATTTAATTCATTACTTATTATTAAAAGATGGTTTGCAATATAGTAACTCAGGAAGAACATTTTTATCTTTAGTGCCTGCAGCATTAATGGAAGAAATGTTAGTTTCTTCAGGAACAGTAACAGATTTATTTAATAATCAAAATATTAGCAAGAGTCAATTTGAAAGTGTATTTGGTTCAAACTTTCAAGAAATGTCTTCTGAATTTTTAGAAGGATATATGTCTGCTAGAAGAAATCAATATTATTTACCACTTATAAATAAAAGAGTAAAAAATACAGTCCAAATAAGAAGATGGCAAAAAAGTTTAAAAGGTAATTACATAAAAAGAAATACTAATCCTATAGAAGTATTAATAGATCAAGAGGGAAGCGTTACTATGACAATAGAACCTTTTGGATTAGATAATAAAAAAACAAAACGAAAAGGTAAGTTTTCACAACAACAACCTAACCTTTTAAGTAAAGAAGGTGCTATTAATCAAAATGTAAATAAAATACAAAAAAGTGGTTTAGAGGTTGATTTTATTGAAATGGTAACAAGAAAAGGAACACAAAGATTAAAAGTTTTACAATTTCCTATGGTAGTTACTATTAATGTAGGGTCAGATACAAAACCAAATTTTAAAACATTAAGATTAAAAGAAGTATATACATCTAAAAAAATGGATGATAGTTCAATGGTTTATGATTATGACACTGATATGTTTATTGCTCATGGATGGAAAGCTGTATATGAAGACTTTGAAACATTAGGATCTATGCAACAAAATCCAGTTGCTTTTATATACGGACCAAGATCTACATATAATTATTTACAAGATAAAATAACAGAAAGAGATGCTGCAATAAAAAAAGCTGAAGAGAAAAAAGAACCTGTAGAAGATAAAAAAGATGTAAAGCAGAAAACTGTAGGTACAGGATTTACAACAACTGCAACAAATGATGGTGTTGAGTATACATATAATCAAGAAAAAAGTGTACCTTTGGAATCAACTGCTGAAAAAAATCTGCAAGATAGTAAAGAAGAAACTCCAGGTGGAATGATGAGCCTTGCAGAATTTAAAAAACAAGCAGCAACAGCAAGTGAAACACAAGAGGGTCAGTATAGTGAGTTAAGTAGTGCATATGAAAATTTAACTAAAGCACAAAAAACATCTATTGCAAGACCAGTTAGTGAAGGAGGGCTTGATATTTCAACAGCTGAAGAGTTGATAGAAGAGTTTAAAATAGCTAACGAAGATAGTGGTATAACTGAAGATGATATGATTGAAAGAATTAAAAAATGTTATTCAAAATAATAAGATATGGCTACATGTTATAATAGAAATACTGGAGAATATAAAGCATTATTAAATAGATTTAATAACAGAAACTTGGTTGTTGATAGTCTTATATCAAGATGGCAAAAAACATTTAATTCAGATATTCTTCCTACTGTGTCACAAGCAGATACTTTTTTAAATCAACAAAAAACTAATTTAAATCTTAAAAGAAAAACATATTCAGATGCAATACTTGCAAATTTATATAACGCAGGTTTAGTACATAAATTAAATGGTGAATATTTTATTAATGTAACAAAACCTGGTATAAGTAAAAATATTAAATCTATAGATCAATTAGTTATAGATCCTAAACAAGCTCAGATAAACAAAATAAAAGTTGAAAATAAATTATCTTTTTGGGGAATATCTCCTGAGTCATATCAAATAGAAAAAACTGAAAACACTTTTAGAATTTCTATGAATCCTATGGTGTTTAGTAGACAAGATATTATAGCACAAGAAAATAATAAAGATCACACACATATACTTGATATTATGGGACATATGAATTCTATGTTTCCACAATTAAAAATAAATTTTGTTAGTGTAAAAGAAGCTAAAGCATATTATGATAATCAACCTATGTATGAAACAAGAGGTATAGGGTTTAATAATGTAAATAGTTATTATCATAAAGGTCAAGTATTCCTAATAAAAGGGAGGGTTACTAAAGAAATGGCAGTAGAAGAAGTTTTACATCCATTCATAGATGCTATCTATACAGAAAATAGATCTTTGTTTGATGGCTTATTAGCAGAAGCTAAAGAAATGTTTCCACAATTAGATATGGAAATTAACTCAGCATATACAAACAGAAGAGGTTTTGTAAAAAAAGATAGAGATCAAGAGCTAGTAACACAAGCAATGTCTAGACATTTTAATAAGGAGTATGAAAATAACCCCACTACAAGCTGGAGAACTAAGGTATCACAATTTTTAAAATTTTTCTTAGATGTTATTAATGATCTTGCAGTATTTTTAACAGGTAAAAAATTAAGTTTTAATAATACTGCTATGTTAAATTCAGACAATACTTTATCTAGTATTGCTAAATTATTAAATAGTGATGATCTTCAATTTAAATTTACAAGAGAAAATGTTACTGATAATAAATTTAAATTTTCTTTAACTAAAGCAAGAGAAACAGCTAGGAAACATTTGTTATCTCAAGCAAATCCAGTTCAAAAAAAATTAATAAATAAATTATTTAAACATGCTATAACCAATAAGAAGAAATTTAAAGATTTTACTATTGGTTCTACAGATCAAGGGTTGGTTATACTAAGACAAGAAGACAAAAAAAAGGGAATAACTAGAGCATATGTTGATGTACTTAACTTTGATGAAAGTGGAAAACCTATGGAGTATGAATCAGTTACTACAAAAATAAAAGGTAAACTTAATGACCCTGGTGATTTATATAAAATTAATAGAGAAATAGGAAATGATTTTGATACTATTATGGAGTATGTTACTACCGTAGGAGAAAATCAAAACATTCTTAGAACGCTTGTTCCTAAAATGAAAGTATTAAAATCAGATCAAGTGCAAAGAGCAATAGATCAGATTCAAACAGTACTAACAATGTATAGAGATCAAGGAGCTGTTATAATTCCACAAGTAGTTATTTCTGACTCAGCATCATCTACAGCTGGGACTATAGATTTACTTGTTATACACAAAAACGGATCTATGCAAATTATAGATTTAAAGGTTAGTAAAAATAATCATTTAGATAAAGCATATACTAATACAAAATATGATGTGCAAAAAGAAAGTGTATTCTTTGATTCAGCAAATCCTAAAAAAAGAATAATAACAACTCAAACACAGCACAGTATTCAAATAAGTGCTTATGCACGTATACTTGCAAATATGGGTTATAATGTTATGGCTGAGTCAAGAATCTTACATTTTCTTGTTGACTTAACTGGTGAAAGTAAAAATCAAAAACTTACTGGTTTTAGATTTAATGGAGCATCAAATCATTATGCTTCACAAAATGCAAGTAAAGTAGATCAAATTGTTAAAGTTAACGTTGATGCATTTAATAAAGAAGAAAATGATATAGATGCTGAATCTAATCCAATGTCTAATAATTTACTAAGACCTCAGCAAGATTATATTGATACAGATGGTTATAAAATTTTAGACGGTACAACTCAGGCTTATAAAGGAAAAATGATAACAAGAAAAGAAGCCTTAGAAACATTACAAGATAAACAAAAAATGACTCTTGATGTTCAAAACATGATTAATAATATTGATAGACAAATATCAGATATTAATGTTGCAACTAACAGAGGTCAAGTTGATGTAGTTTATCAAGAACTTTTAGAAAGTGCTCTTAAAGATATGGAGGACTTTATTGAATTTGTTAATGATCCTTCTCAAATAAATAAAACAGAATACATTGATAGGCTTTTGACAATGGAAAATATTGTTAAAACATATAAACAATTAAATGTTGTTGATAATCCAACAGGAGTTCCTCTTGGTCAAAACATAGAATCTCTTAGAAATAAATTAATGGATAGGGCTGATCAAATTTTAGGAGATAATAAATATGCACGTAAAGGATTAATTAACGGTGGTATAATAAATTATGTTACTGAACTTTACAGAACTAATACAAACAGAACAGATCTTTCTGATAAAGATATAGAAAATATAATTACAGGTATACACGATCCTATAGAAGACATTAATAGTTTAACATATGGGGCAATGGATTTAGCAACAAGTAGAGATCCATTATCTGCATTATTAGATAAAATATACAAAAGACAAGTACAAAAAGTATTAGATGAACAAGAACAAAGAGCAGATTTAATTAGAAGGTCTGCTACAAAACTTGAAAATCTTTCTCCTGGTGGCAAAGTAGATTTCAAATTTATGCTCTTAATGGATGAAAAAGGAAAGTTTACAGGAAGATATGTACAAAAAATAGGATCAAAATACCGTAATCAATGGTGGGCTATAAGACAACAACTATATTATGAAGATGGTACAGGTTGGAGAAAATATATATACAAAGATAATGTTGATGATTATACAAAAGAAGAATTAGCACATAACAAAGATCTTCATAAAAGAAAAACAGAATATGGTAATTTTATGAGAGCTGAAAGAAAAGTAGATGGTCAGCTGACAGATGGAGAGTATCATAGATATACACAAGAATTTAAAAATGCACGTGCTAAAGTAAAGTATTGGGTAGCTGATGGTAAATATGGGTATTGGAAAAACAAACCTAGTGCATCTGAAAAAGAAATTGCTGAATTTGAAAACAAATATATGACAGAAGAATTAGTTACATTTGCTAATTTTTCTGATGACCAAATGAATGGTACAGTACAAACACCTACACCAAAAATGTATCCAAAAAGAAAGTATGTAGAAGTAAAAGAGAGAGCTGAGGTTAGAAAAGGAAACAGAACAACTGTAGAATCTATGCTTGATCCTCAGTATGAAAAAATAATGAATCCTGATCTTAATGATCCTTTAGCAGTTGCACAAAAAGAGTTTTACACTATGTATGTAAATATTTTTGAAAAACAATTATTAAAAAAATTACCATCATCTACACAATCATTAATGATAGGAAACTCTCTTTTAGTTAGAGATAATACAATTAGTCATTTATCTAGACAACCTAATGTAGTTAAAAATCTTTGGTCAAAAGCTGTAGGAGGTGCTAAAGATTTATTTAAAAGAACACAAGTAACAAAAAAAGTTATTACAGATGAACATGGAAATTTTATAGATGATACCTTACCTATATTTTATATTGGTTTACCACAAGATGAAAAGGCTTTAGAAAATATTGATGATGAAATTCAATTGCTTAATCAAAAGTATCAAGACAAAAAAATTAAAGTTGATCAATATAAAAAAGAATTAGAAACACTAAAGGGTAGAAGAGATGCTATACAGGGAGCTCCAGCTAAAGGAGAAATGAGTTTAGATTTAGCAGATAATCTTTTAAGATTTAATGCAATGGCTCAGAATTATGAAACTATGAGTGAAATACGTAATACTGTATCAGCTATAATGAAAGTTATTGAAAACAGAAAGTATAGACCTTCTGGTGTAAGTAGAATGTTTTCAACTATAAAAGGTAAACAACAAGATGTAGGAATGAAACCTGATGATGTTAATATAGTTCAAAGAGCAAGGAAATGGATGAAGATGGTTTACTATGATAACAATCAACAAACAAAAGGATTTTTTGATAAAGTTTCTGATGGTCTTATAAATGTATCATCTTTAACCTATATTGCATTTAATGTTTGGGGTAATATAAATAACTATGCAATGGGTAGAATAAATAATACCATTGAAACTATAGGTGGTAGATATTTTGAACCAGCAGCAATGAGAAGAGCAACTATGGCATTTAATGCACATCTTCCAAATTTAGTTAAAAGATTAGGTGATTCTTCAACTTTTGCTGCAGTTACTGGTGGAAAAGGTAAATATAAAGAAAGTGAACCGTTAGACAAATACAATGCTATTGTTGGTGACAAAGGTTTAAGAATGATGGATGATATGGCAGATATACGTGAGGCTGGTCAAACAAAATCAAAAAAATCTAAAGTAAGAGAATTATTATCTTGGGGTTATGCGTTAAATGATGGAGCAGAATATAATGTTCAAAGTAAAGTTGGTATGGCTATTGTAATGTCTACTACAGTAAGAAACTCACAAACTGGTGATGAGATGTCACTTTATGATGCTTATCAATATAATAATGTAACAGGTGAACTTACTATTAAAGAAGGGTATGATGAGTTGATAAAGTTTGGTGAAAGAAGAACTGATCCAAATGACTCTACAAAAAAATTAGGATTAAAATTAAGTGATCCAAATACATTACGTGATCTTAGAAATAATATACGTGAGGTAAATAAGCATATTCATGGTAACTATGCATATGCTGATAGAATGGTTATACAAGATCATTTTCTTGGAAAACTAGTTGCTCAGTTTCATAAATGGACTGTACCAGGAATAAATGCTAGATTTAGACCAGAATACTATGATGAAAATTTAGGATGGGTTGAAGGAAGGTATCTTAGTTGGGTTAAATTTTTAGCTTTTTGGTTTAAGTCAGCAGGTAGTGTACAAAAAACTATTAAAGAAATGAAGTTTCAATATGGTGATGAAAGGGCTGACAATAAAATTAAAGGTGCATTAAGAACTACAGCAGAGCTTGGTATGGTTGCAACAACATTTATAACAGCAATGATATTAGATAGTTTATTTGATGATGATGAAGAAGACAAAAGTATAATGAGAAAAAGGCTTGAAAATGCTTTAATATATCAGTTCAATAGACAAGGTAGAGAACTTGTATTCTTTTGGCCAGTATTAGGTTTTAGAGAACAATTTCAAATGGCAAAGTCTCCAGTTGCTGTTACAAGAACATTAGGAGAAATAGGTGAAGCTTTAATATCAACTGGGCATACTGGTTTAGCATTAACTTATTCTCAGCTAGATAAAAATTATGATATAACAAAAGATAGTAGTATTTATTATCAAAGAACTTGGAGAAAAGGACAACCTAAGATTTCTAAACAATGGATGGATGTTATACCGTTTTTATATACAATTAATAGATGGTACGCATATGATACACAAAAAGACTTTTTTATTAAATAATTTAACAATTTTTTAATATTAAAAGTTATTTAAATTAATAATAGATATTTATCTTAATAGTATGAGGATAGATATTACAAAAATAATTTACATACTAGTAATGATAATAGTTTTTGCATTAGCAGTATAATGGCAATAAAAAAGAAAATAGTAAGAATAAAAAAAGATAAGTATAATCAAATTAAAAAAGACTTTGGATATACTTTTGATTTATATATTTCTGATAATGACTATTATATTATTGGTACTGCTGAGGATCTTAAGTCTGCTGGTGTTGACCCGGGCGTCCCTTTTCTTTAAATGGACAATGCTTACACCCACTTCCACAGCAGTACCCCCTTTTAAGGTGATACGCTGCAGTCATGACTGTATTACCATTTTTGTCTTTGTAAAAATATTTATTTGACTTCACATGCTCCTCCAGCACAAGCTAGTTCTCCTGTTAGATTTGTTTCATCATCTTCTTCAATAACTTTAGAAAGATCAATATCCATTAATGATTTAGCCATTTCATTAAATTTCTTTTTAGTAATGTCTTCAAAGGGAGCTTGAGTATATGTTCCGCCATCATATGGAAGTACAGCTAAACCATTATAATAATCTCTGTTTTTCCACATCCAATCACCAGCTAAGTCCCAGTCTTCATCTTTTAAACTAATAGTTGCAGAAACATTATGAGTATTAGACCCAGTCCTATGTCCAGTCTTTACCCATTCAGTTGCCACCTTCTTTACTCTTTCTAATAGTTGGAAAGCAGATTCAGTTCTTAGGATAGAGCCTTCCGGAGCCTTTTGGGGTATACTTATAACTGCTGTATCATGGCTCCGGAAAACACAATCTTCTACTAGATCAGAGTGGTTTTTAGCAAGATAATTATATATAGCTTCATTCTTACCTACACGTATTCTTCTTATATAGTAATCATTATGCCATGCATGAATGCCAGAACTAGTTCCTAATGTTAATGATGTTGTACCAGCAGGTTTTACTGTTGTTGTTCTAGCAGCTTTTCTAATACCAATTAATTTAGCAACACGTGCATTTTCTTTATTGACTATTTTAGCAGCAGCCTCCATATCATAACCAAGTATTCTACCAGATCCTATACCAGTCATAGA
>TARA_R100001463_G_scaffold31243_1_pt1 | contig 15058 bp, 14 predicted proteins | sample TARA_R100001463 | Tara Oceans TARA_R100001463 (sample SAMEA2622242) | marine metagenome | biome: marine biome (ENVO:00000447); feature: deep chlorophyll maximum layer (ENVO:xxxxxxxx); material: "saline water (ENVO:00002010), including plankton (ENVO:xxxxxxxx)" | depth 40 m
AGTTTCATGACTGGGCTGACGAGCAACCTAAGTGGGTTCAGGATGCATTGTATGAAAACTCAGACGATCCTAAATCTGTAATACGAGTTATTGACCTTTACAAATCTGATAAAGGTTTAACCCCTGCAGCAAAGAAAGAAAAAACAAAAGCAGCAGCTTCCTCAGTGACTAGGCGTAGTAAAACGCAAGTAGATGTAGCTGATGCTAATGACGTAATTCGTGAATCAGATGTTGCTAAGATGTCTGATAAACAATTTGAAGAACGATCAGACGAAATTAATAAGGCTATTCGTTCAGGCAAATTTGTATACGATGTTTCTGGCAATGCCAGATAAACTGTTGACAATAAACAAATCAGCAGTATAACTATGAGAACAGAGATAAAAGCCTCTTAATGACTACCTTTTATCTCTACTCAACTTCCGAAAGTCTAAAACTAATAAGAACTACCTGCTCAAGTACAGGCCCGTTGATTATCTGGTAGGCCAACTAGATAAGATACGCACCCTAGAAAACGAACAGCCTCTTGTCGGTGTTTAGCTTTGTAACCAAAGCCAAATATCAGGAGGATTTATCATGGCTTTTTCATCCGCATCGGGTCACGGAAATTTACCAAACGGTAATTTTAGTTCCGTAATCTATTCCAAAAAGGTGCAACTTGCATTCCGTAAGAATACGGTTGCAGGTGACATCACTAACTCAGATTATTTTGGCGAGATCGCTGCTCAAGGTGATACCGTTAAGATTATCAAAGAACCTGAGATTTCGGTCAGCTCTTACGCACGTGGCACACAGATCACTGCACAAGATCTTGACGATGAAGATTTCTCTCTTGTCGTAGATAAAGCGAACTACTTCGCCTTCAAAATCGACGACATTGAAGAAGCTCACTCACATGTGAACTTCATGGACTTGGCTACTAATCGTGCAGCATATCGCTTGTCAGATCAGTATGACCAAGAAGTATTAGGTTACTTGGCAGGGTATAAGCAGTCTGCACTACATGCTGCAGCTGATGCTGTAAATGACCAAGTAAACGGTACTAAAGCTGTTTCAACCGCAGGTTCAGACGAATTGCTTTCAAGCATGAAGCTGAAAAAAGGTGACTTTGGCAACATTACAACTTCTTCTGCTGGTGATCACTCGATTCCAGTAGCAGCTCGTTTGCCAGGTGCAACAGCTCTGCCAACAGCCACAGCTTCACCAGCAATGGTTGTAGCTCGTATGGCTCGTCTACTTGATCAACAACAAGTTGATAAAGATGGACGGTGGCTTGTAGTTGACCCAGTATTCATGGAGATTCTACGTGATGAAGACTCACGTCTTTTCAACGCAGACTTCGGTGAATCAGGTGGACTACGTAATGGTCTTGTCTTGAACAACTTCCACGGATTCCGTGTATATACTTCAAGCAACCTACCATCAGTCGGTACAGGCCCAGGTACAACTGGTTCTGCTAACCAAAACACTAACTATGGTGCTATTGTTGCAGGTCATGATTCTGCTGTCGCAACTGCGGAGCAAATCAATAAGACTGAAACTTACCGTGATCCAGACAGCTTTGCTGACATCGTTCGTGGTATGCATCTATATGGTCGTAAGATCCTTCGTCCAGAAGGCATCGTTACTGCCAAGTATAACGCAGCGTAAGGGGGGATTGAATTATGGCATTAGGTGATAACACACTCCAAGCGGCACGTGGTAACTCACAACGTGGACGCAACCCTTATATGGTTCAAACTGTACTAAATTGGGCTACAGCTTTATCAGACAAAGGCAGTGCTTTAGCAGCAGCTGATGTTGTTCCTGTTATTGCTGTACCAAAAGGTACAATGATCCTTAACGCAGGTATCGAAGTTGATACTGCTACCGATGGTTCTACATTTACTGTAGACCTTGGTACTGGTGTTGACCCTGACGTTTTTGTTGATGGCTTTGATGCTACATCTGCAGCAGCAGAAGTTGCACAAAACCCTGCAGCATATCAACCAGTAATGGCTGTAGCTAATGACAACATTGATGTAACAATTGCAACACTTTCTGGTGGTGCAGTTACTTCAGGTAAGTTCCGAGTTTGGGCAGTCCTTATGGATTGTACAGATGCAGGTAACGATGGTACTGCTAATGAAGTAGATCGTGATCTACTAGCATAAACATTAACTTTGGGGCTGGCTAAATGCTGGCCCCATTGTACTTTTAGAATAAAAGGGATTCAAACATGGCTATTACAACAGCAATGTGTACAAGTTTTAAAACAGAACTTCTTGGTGGTGTCCATGACTTGGATACCCACACTTTAAAAATAGCACTTATAAAGTCTTCTATGTCAGGAACTTATGGTGCAGCAACTACAAATTATTCAGATGTTACAGGTAACTCTGATGAAGCTACAGGAACAAATTATACAGCAGGTGGTCAAAACTTAGATGGTGCAGCAATTAGTGCATCAGGTACTACTGCTATTGTAGATTTTACAGATGAAGTATTTTCAAATGTAACCACATCAGCAGATGGTTGTATTATCTATAACTCTTCAGCTTCTAATAAAGCTATTTGTGTAATTGATTTTGGTGGCACAGTAAGTGCTACAGCAGGTGATTTAACTATTGAGTTTCCTGCAGCAGACGCATCTAACGCAGTAATACGTATTGCCTAAGAGGTAGGCTATGGCTGTTATCAAGTCTTCAGCGTTATACGGAACAGGTGTATATGGTGGTTCTGTATTTGGCACTCGTAATGTTTCTTTTACCCTAACAGGGGTAGCAGGAACAGGTGCAGTTCAAACTGTAGCTATTAACGGTTTTGAAATTGATATATCTGAAAGACTAGGTAATGTATTTGCCACAGGTTCAGTAAATACTGTATCTGTAAATATACAAGAAGATATAGTTGGTGTATCGGCTACAGGTGCTATAGGCACACTTACATTTAGCACTTCTCACAGTCTTGGTAGTGTATCTGCAACAGGAAGTATTGGTACACTAGCTATTAGCAACACTGTTGAACTAACAGGAGTAGCTGGTACAGGTGCAATAGAAGCAGTAGCTGCAGGTGGTTTTGAAGTAGATGTATCTGAACCTCTAGCAAGCGTATCAGCAACAGGTGCAGTAGGTACTGTACAGCCTATATTTAGCTTTAATCAACAGCTTGTTAGTGTTGGACTTACCGCATCTATTGGAACAATAAGTCCAAACGTAAAAGAAGAGCTAGGTGCAAATGCTGTTACAAGTGTCTTTGGTACACTTGGCATAAACGGAGTAACAGTTCACACTACTGCAGGTATAACTTCAACAGGATTAACTGGATCAGTACACGATGTAACAACAACTGCGGTAGAATTTGATTTTCAAGCAGTAGCACACCTATACAGCAGAAGACGTGCTGTTACTATTCCAAGAGCAGCTTAATGAGTACAGCAGCAGAAAGAACTGTAAGAGTTCCAGAACAAAAAAGAATTGTAACAATTTTTAGTAAGCCTACATCGGCAGACAGAGTTGTTTACGCAAATGAGGATTAACTATGAGTTTTCGTTGGCCCATCAAAGACCCAGACGAGACATTAGATTACAGTGTAGACTGGTCAAGATTTCTTGACACAGCTACAATTAATAGTGTACGATGGTTTGTAAAGTCTACTTTATATAACACAAAAACAGAATTAACTAATGGCCAAAACTTAACTACTGCATCAGGTGGTGCAACTACAGATTCAATACAAAATGTTTCTCAAAGTAATACGGACACTGTTGCGACAATAAATATTGGTGGTGGTCAAAATAACATAGAGTATACTTTTTTTTGTCAGATGACAGACAATACAGGTAGTACAGCAGAGCGTAGTATTAAACTAAAGCTAAAGGAACGTTAATATGGCATATGATTACATTGGACTTGTCAATGACGTAAACCGTAGGCTTAATGAGGTAGAGCTAACATCAACTAACTTTCCTACAGCTACTGGCGAATACTCAATGATTAAAGATGCGGTTAATGCATCTATTCGTTATATTAATCAACACGAATACGAGTGGCCATTTAATCATGTAGAAGAAACAGAGACACTAACTGCAGGTCTTGTAAGATATGCATCTCCAGCAGACTCTAAAGTAATTGACTTTGATAGTTTTAGAATTAAACGTAATGATACGCTGGGTAATGAAACTAAAAAACTTAGGTTGCTGTCTTATGAAGAGTACTTAGAAAAATATTCTGATTATGAATATAACACTTCTACTGGAATAAGAGCTTTACCTGAGTTTGTATTTAGAACTCCAGAAGAAGGTTTTGGTATTGTAGCACCTGCAGATAAAGCTTATGAGTTAGTTTACGAATACTACAGACTTCCTGTAGACTTAGTAAATGCTACTGATGTACCATCTATACCAGAACAGTTTAGATATGTCCTTGTAAACGGTGCAATGCACTTTGCATATATGTTTAGGGGTGAGTCTCAAGAATCTATGATGATACAACAAAGATTTGAGCAAGAAATAAAACAGATGAGGAGCTTGTATATTAACCGTTACGACTATGCTAGATCTACTGTTGTAAACAGAGGTAACGTTTCTTATAATACCATTAAGGTTTCCTGATAAATGCCTACAAATCGTCAAACATATCCCATTGAGTTTCGTGGTGGGCTTATTACAAACATGAGTCCGTTGCAGCAAGGTATTAACCAACCTGGATCTGCACGTATTCTCAGAAACTATGAACCTTCTGTTGAGGGTGGTTATCGTAGGATAGAAGGTTACGATAAGTACGATAGCAATATTATTCCACCTTATGGTGCTCCTGTTGTACATGGTGATAGTCAGTCTGGCACAACTTTAATTGTTGCTAACATCCGTAAATCACCAGAAGCAGGTGATGTTTTTTCTTTAAGTGGTGGTGCAGTAAATGGTGCAAGTCAAACAGGCACAAGTTTAATTGCCGATGGTTTTGATGTAGCTCCTTCAGCAAATGACACATTTACAATTGCTGGTGATACAACTGTATATACGGTTAGTGCAGCAACAGCTTTGTCAGGAACTGAGTCTACACTAACAATTAGTCCTGCTATTACGGTTGCTCCTGCAGACAATGCAGTGCTTTCTTTTAGATATACAATTTCTGCAGGTGCTGTTACATTTAATGACACTACAAATAGAGCTACATTGACTATTGATCAAACTATGGTGGTAAACCCATCTAATGGAGACAGCTTAACTTTTATATCTACAACATCTAAATACCTTGCATTAGGTTGTGGTGTGTTTTTAGACAGTGTAATTGTAGCAAAAAATGAAAGTGTTTATGAGACTACAGGTTCAGGTTATTCTCTAATTAACATACCGTCTTATGGAACTGTACTTGTAAATGGGGCATCACAATCTGGTAGTAGTTTAGTTGTTGATGGATTAGATGCAACACCACAGATAGGTGATATATTTAAAATTGCAGGTGTAGACTTAATCTACACACTTACAGCAACACCTACAGTTACTTCTGGAGGGGCTACATTAGCAATAGACCCTGCACTAGATAGCTCACCTGCAGATAATGCGGCAATAACTTTTTTAAGTACATCACGAGAAACTGCTGGTAAAACTAGATTTTCTAGGTATAACTATACTGGAACAGAAAAAATAGCTATCGTAGATGGCACAAATGTCCCAGCCTTATACGATAGGAATATCTTTACTGCACTAAATGATGCCCCTTCAGATGTAGATGGTGCTGAGTTTGTAGTAAACTTTAAAAACCAGTTATTCTTTGGTAAAAATAATTTATTAACTTTTACTGCTCCTTATACAGATAATGACTTTACAGCGGCTGCTGGATCTGGTACAATATCTGTGGGAGCAGACATCACTGGTTTAGTGGTATTTAGACAGCAGCTAATAATATTTACTGAGTCGTCTATTTTTCAATTAACTGGAAACACCATTTCTGATTTTCAGCTTCAACCTATTACAAGAGATATTGGTTGTGTAGATGAAGATACAATACAAGAAGTTGGTGGAGATGTTATGTTTCTTGGGCCAGATGGTTTAAGACTTTTAAGTGGTACTGACAGAATTGGTGACTTCGGTTTAGCTGTCGTATCAAAACCTATACAAAAAGAAACTACAGAGTTTATAACAACAAACACTTCTTTTACAAGTGTTGTTATAAGAGAAAAATCTCAGTATCGTTTGTTGGGTTATAACACTAACATTACACAAGAAAATGCTCAAGGCATACTTGGCACACAGATGGCAGGTCAAGGTGGCGAAGGGATGGCATGGGCAGAATTAAGGGGTATTAGGGCATACGTAGCTGATAGTAGATTTTATCAAAATACTGAAACAATTGTTTTTGCTAATGATGATGGCTACTTGTATCAGATGGAAAACGGAAATAGCTTTGATGGTAATAACATACTAACCACATTTGCTACTCCGTTTATGCCAATTAATGACCCAAGGGTACGTAAGACATTTTATAAAATGTTTTTGTATACAGACCCACAGGGTAGTGTTTCTTTTGAGACAAGTTTAAAATTAGACTTTGACCAAAAGAACAGCGTACAACCTACACAAATAAGTTTTAATAACACTACAGGACAGGTGGCATTTTATGGACAAGCTACTTTTGGATCAACAGCAGTATTTAGTTCTAAGCTGCAAACACTATTTGAAACGCAATTAATAGGGTCAGGTTTTGTTGTCTCTCTACAGTACACATCAGATAGCACAGACCCTCCATTTTCACTAGACGCTATCACATTAGAGTACGGCACAAATACAAGAAGGTAAATCATTATGGGAACAGGTTACACCAGAAACGACACAGCAAATAACATTGCTGATGGTAACGTTATAAATGCGGCAGACCTTGACGGTGAATTTGACGCAGTAGAATCAGCGTTTAATTCGTCTACTGGTCACACACACGATGGCACATCTGCAGAAGGTGCGCCTATTGAGGTAGTTGGTCCTACCCAAGACGTGGTTATTACCGCTTCAGTCATGCGGCCTAAGACAGATAATACTGTTGACTTAGGTACAACATCATTAATGTACAAAGACGGATTCTTTGATGGCACGGTAACTATGCACAGCCTTGTCGTATATGATGACGAAGGTACAGATGCTACAATTAAACTAGATGGTAACTATCCTGATGGTACTGCCAACGTTGCTTTTGGTTTAACTGCTCTTGATAGTCTTGATGGTTCATCTCCTGGGGGTAATAACATTGCCCTTGGTAATGCTGCTCTTACTGCTTTAACAACAGGTAGTCACAATATTGCAATCGGTTCCTCTGCAGGTGACGCTTTAACAACTGGCGGCTCTAATATTGCAATTGGTTTTGAGGCTCTGTCTACAGAAGATGGTAATGGCAATAACGTAGCTGTAGGTTATCGTGCATTAAAAACTCAAAATGCAGGTGCAGATGCATACAATACTGCAATAGGTTACGATGCAGGTACTGCTATTACAACAGGTACACAAAACACTATAATTGGTGGTTTATCAGGAGATGCCTTAACTACTGGTGCAGAAAACGTAGCTATAGGTGTTAATGCACTAACAGCAGAAGATGTTGGTTCTAGGTCTGTTGCAGTAGGTCATACAGCATTGGCCTCTCAAAACACAGCAGCTTCGGCAAACATCTATAATGTAGCGGTTGGTTACGCTGCAGGCGGGGCAATTACAACAGGTGATAAACAAACATTAATTGGTGGTCTTGCAGGTGACGCACTAACAACAGGAAACTTAAATACTGCTGTTGGGTATGGATCACTTAGTTCTGAAACAACAGGTGACAGAAGTGTTGCTGTTGGTGTTTCTGCTTTGTCATCACAAAATAACACTTCAAACGCAGATGTTTATAACGTAGCTGTTGGCTATAACACAGGTGCATCCATCACAACAGGACAAGCAAATACCTTAATCGGTGGTTTAGCTGGTGATGCAACAACTACTGCAGTTAATAACGTAGCTGTTGGATACCTCGCACTAAGTGATAATACAACAGGTGCAAATAACACTGCAGTCGGTACAAGTGCATTAGAAAACAATACTACTGCTGACAATAACGTAGCATTAGGTATGTCTGCACTTTATGCAAATACTACAGGTACAACTAATACTGCATTAGGTAGACAGGCATTGGCTGCTAATACCACTGCAAACAGCAACACTGCTGTTGGATACCAAGCTGCAACCTCTAACATAACTGGTGCAAACAACGTTGCTATTGGCTATGTAGCAATGGAGGACAATACCTCTGGAGGCGACAACGTAGCAATTGGATATCAGGCACTACCCAACAATACTACGGCAAACAGCAACACAGCCATAGGCTACCGTAGTATGTTTACAAATACAACAGGGTTTTCAAATACTGCTGTCGGTAACGAATCTTTAAGGTCAAACACTAATGGGGATTACAACGTAGCATTAGGTGAGTTTGCTTTATATGACAACTCTACTGGTGGTCAAAATACTGCTTTAGGTTCCTACGCACTAAAGTCTAATACTACTGCAAGCAACAATACGGCTGTTGGTTATTCTGCTTTGGAACTTACTACAACTGGATCGGGGCTTACAGCGATAGGACATAAAGCACTTGAAGCTAATACTACTGGTACTAATAATACTGCTGTTGGTCTAAGTTCATTAAACGTTAATACCACCGCAGTAAACAATACAGCCGTTGGTTATCAAGCTCTTGCTGCAAATACCACAGGTGATACTAATACAGCACTTGGGTACAATGCAGCAGCAAGTAACACAACAGGAACAAGAAATGTTGCGATTGGCTCAGAGGCTCTTGACGCAAACACTACCGCAGCAGGCAACACAGCAGTTGGTTATCAATCTCTTACTGCAAATACCACAGGTTATCAAAACACGGCAGTCGGACAAGAAAGTTTAGAGTCTAATACAACGGGTCAAGAACTTACGGCTTTTGGTTACAATGCATTGTTAAAAAATACTACGGCTTCATACAACACGGCTATTGGTCGTCTGTCTATGAAAGAAAACCTAACTGGTGAGCAAAACACGGCATTGGGTCATACTTCTCTAATCAGCAATACTACGGGTAACAACAATACGGCTGTTGGTTTTCGTGCATCTTATGACAATACGACAGGATCAAACACAGTTTCTGTTGGTCGTGAGGCTCTCTATAATAACACTACAGCAGGAGCACATACAGCTATTGGTTATCAATCAGGGTATACTACAGTAGACAGCACCACATACGGTCTTACTGCAATTGGCTATCAGTCTGCCCACTATACAACGTCAGGTACGCAGTCCACGGCTCTTGGTACTCAGGCACTGTATAGCAATACTACAGGCTCAAACGTGGCTGTTGGTAATACTGCTATGTATGCAAACACTACTGGTAGTGCAAACACTGGTGTTGGTATGGCTGTTTTGCGTTTCCTTACAACAGGTGACAACAACACAGTAGTAGGACATCAGGCAGGGTATAATATTACTACTGGTAACAACAACACAATATTTGGCTTTGAAGCAGGGGATGCTATAACAACAGCTACCTACAATACTGCTATTGGTCGATCAACATTAGGTGCAACCACCACTGGTGGATTTAACGTAGCCGTTGGACCGTTTAGTTTGTTAGATAATACAACAGGTACAAAAAATGTTGCAGTTGGATATGATTCATTAGCAAACAACACTACCGCAAGTAGTAACACTGCTGTTGGTCATCAGTCAGCACAGGCTAATAGCACTGGTGCTGCTCTTGTAGCTATTGGTACAGAAGCATTATACACTAACACTTCAGGAAGTAATCATGTTGCAATAGGCTATCAAGCTGGTTATAATAACACTACTGGTGCAGCAAATGTATTTATTGGAAGAGAAGCAGGTCACGATATTACAACAGGTAATAGAAACACTATAGTTGGAACTAATGCAGGTGATAGTGCAACAACGCCAGATGATGCTGTTTTAGTTGGGTACGGTGCAGGTGGCGGTGCTGTTATGACAGGTCACGACAATGTGGCTGTTGGAGTTAATTCATTATTTTATACTACGTCAGGTGCTACAAATACTGCTGTTGGCAGGGAAGCCTTGCAAAATAACACTACTGCTGGTGGTAACACTGCTCTTGGTTATGCAGCAGGTAAGACAATTACGACAGGTACAAATAACGTAGCTCTTGGAGACAGAGCTATGAATGGAGGTGCTGTCACAGGTAACTTTAACATTGCTATTGGTCGTACTACACAAACATCCCTGACATCAGGCGCACAAAACCATTCTATGGGTGTTGATAGTTTGGCTACAAACACTGATGGTAGTAACAACGTTGCTATCGGTGCAAGTTCTTTGCGTCTTGGAGCTTCTCCTGACAATAACGTTGCAATAGGTGTTAACGCAGGACGTAATGGTACTGCGGCAGGTAGTATTTATATAGGATATCAAGCAGGATATAACCACACATCAAGTTCTTACAATACGCATATTGGTTATGGTGCAGGGTATAGTACAACTACAGGTAACGGCTTAAACGTAGGTTATGAGGCAGGGTATAGTATTACCACAGGTACTAACAACACTTATGTGGGTAGATACAGACCAGGATATTCCACAACTACAGGTACTTCAAATACAGGTATTGGAGATCAAGCACTTCGTGATACTACGACTGGCAGTCATAACACGGCTGTTGGTGCATATGCTCTAGATGCCAATACCACTGCATCATATAATAACGCTTTTGGTAGAAACGCTTTAGGAGCTACCACAACAGGTTACGGTAACGTGGCAGTTGGTGAGGGTGCAGGGTTAGCTAATACCACAGGTTATGCAAACGTATTTATTGGCAGCTACACAGGTTCAAGTGAAGCAGCAGGTAGACTTAGCACAGGAGATCAAAATACTTACATAGGGCAAAGCTCTGGTTCTGCGATGACCAGTGGCAACCACAACACCATCCTTGGACGCTACAACGGCAACCAACATAGCCTAGACATCCGCACCTCAAGCAACAACATCGTGCTGTCTGATGGGCAAGGTAATCCTAGGATGCGTTTTGGTTCTACTGGTGCAGCAGCTATGGGTGGGGCTAGTTATGATAGCTCAAAAACTCTAAAAGCAGCAACAGTAGGTACAACCTCAGCCGACTATGTTTTTTATGGTATAGGCACACAAACTGGTGGCAGTGGTCGTGTACATTATTGGGAGCTACCAAATACAACCAGTGCTTCCGCTTACTTTGTTTATGCACAAAATAGTGGTGGTGGTGTTTTTGCGGTTAGGGGTGACGGTGATGTTGAAAACGCAAACAACAGTTATGGTTCTATGTCTGACCAAAAACTAAAAGAAAACATACAAGATGCTTCTTCACAGTGGGATGACATTAAAGCACTTAGAGTTAGAAAATATAGCTTTATAGCTGATAACTTGGACGCACCCAATCAGCTAGGTGTCATTGCCCAAGAGTTAGAAACGGCTGGAATGTCGGGGCTAGTTAAAGATAGTCCAGATACAAACATGAAAACAGGTGAAGACTTAGGAACTGTTACAAAAACTGTAAAATACTCAGTTCTCTACATGAAAGCAGTCAAGGCACTACAAGAAGCAATGGATCGGATTGAAACACTTGAAACCAAAGTAGCGGCTCTTGAAGCCGAATAGTTAGACAGAAAAGGAGAAAGAAATGTCTGATGAAATAGAACTAACTGCTGAACAAATCGCAGCAAACTACACAGCAATGGGTCACTCTGTTGATCTGCTAAATGCAGGTAAGCCAGAGGACATGGAAGACGATGAGTGGACTGACACAGTCTCACGCAATGTCGAACACTTACAGCTTATGGTAGCAAAAGACTACTGGACTACAGAAGACATGACAGCAGTAGATAAAGCTATTGCAGACAACACATAATTGTGTTATACTAACAATGCACTTTAGGTGCAATCTAAAACAATAAAAAGGAGATAGACAATGGGTAAAAATGAAAAGACTCCCATCACTATCAATGAAAAAGAATACTTCATTGAAGACCTAACTGATGAACAGAAAGTTATGTTTAATCACGTAGCAGACCTAGATCGTAAGATTGGTAACGCTGCATTTAACATGGATCAATTGCAAATTGGTCGTGATGCATTTGCAAACATGCTTGTACAATCAGTAGAAGCACCAGTAGATGCAGAAATTGTAGATGAAGAAGAGGCTGCATAAATGAAACTTGAGCAAGTCTTTGGTGTTATTGCAATTGGTATACTTAGTTGGGGTGCGCTCCAAATATATCAAATGAATGCCAAGGTCTTGCTCATGTCATATAAAGTAGACGAGAACCATAAGATGATAAAACCTATGTGGGAAGATTTCTTGGTTCGTAATTCACAGGTGGCAAATAGATAATGGACAGCATGAAACTTCCTATAGCTTTAGTTGCAGCAATGGCTGTACAACTAGCAGGTGCGGTATGGTGGGTGTCTCAACAGGCAGCTACTATCAGCAATCTACAGGATACAGTTTCTGTTTTAAATGCCGAAAACAAAGCGTCTGACAAAGTAAATATGCAACGTGACATATTAGCTAACTCAGAAAAAATAGAAGATATAATTGATTATATAGTAGAACTAGAAGAAGAGGGAGAGGAAACTGCCTCTGAGGTTTGGGACGACATAGAACTAATTTGGGAAGACTTGGATGGTATGACCAGTTCATTAATGGAAATAGTTAAAGTGCAAGGTCGTATTAAAACTTTGGAAAACACGTTGGAGTACCTCACAAGAACGCCAGCGCATTCAGATGCTAGATGATAGACCCCGTTACAGCTATTGCAGGAGCCACTGCAGCATACAATGCAATTAAAAAAGGTATATCTGTAGGCAGAGACTTACAGGATATGGGTGGGCAGCTTTCTCAATGGGCTGGTGCAATGGCAGACTTACAGTTTGCTGAAAAACAACAATCTAAACCCCCTTGGTATAAGGTACTTGGTGGTGGTGTAGAAGCAGAGGCAATGGAAATATTTGCTGCTCGTAAAAAAGCAGAGTCCATGCGTAAAGAATTAAAAGAATATATATCTGTAATGTATGGTCCATCTCATTGGGATGAAATACTTAGAATAGAAGCAGACCTCCGTAAACAGAAAAAAGAACACGAGCATAGGCGCATAGAAATTAAACAGGCAATAATAGAATGGGTTGCAGGATTAACTTTATTTATTATTGCAGTTGGTTCACTAGTCGGTTTTGTGTACTTAGCGAATAGATAATTAGGAATAAAGTATGAAACAGAGTACAGCGCAAAAAGACATAGAGTTAGACGTTATGTATAATATGGCGACTAAGTTTATGAACTACGATGGCCCTAGAACACGTAAGGCCATGCTTCAGTTTGCTAACTCTAGTCCTGCAATAGCCGCTAAGATGGGTCAATATCAACAAGCTATGAAAGGTATGGCTCAAAAAGAACCTATGAAAATGGATGAGGGTGGTGACACATTTAGTTACGAAGATGATGTTGTCCCTGCTTTTGGTGCAGCTGTTAAAAAGACAATGGACCCAGTGCAGTCTACTGTTGCAAAAATAACTGAAGACCCTAATCAAATGATAGGTACTGGTACTGGTCAAGTTACTGGTACTTCTGGTTATACTGCTTCTACTGCTGGAACCACTGCTACAGCCACAGCACCTACTAGTCCAGGTGCAGCAGGTTATACAGCAACTGGTGCTGCAGGAGCTGTAGGTGCGGAGGTTGATAAACTAGACCCTACAAAATATCAGACGGGTATTGTAACAGATGCTTATGGTAATGAGATATTAGATCCAAGAGCAACTGTTGATGCAGCTCAAATGAACGAGTCATCTGTAAGTGGTATGAAAGCTGCTCAGGGTGCTGCATATATGATGAATAACCCTGTGCAGAGAGAAATTCAGAATGGTGAACTTATCTCTGGTGCTGCTGATGCAGCCAAAGCTGCTGCCTTTGCTGAACAAGTACAAGCAGCAGATGCCTCTCCCTCAGAACAAGCAACAGTACAAGGTCAACTTGGAAACCTAATGAATGACTTTGAAGGTGGTAAGACACCTGCGTGGGCTGCTGGTGCTATGCGAGCTGCAATGGGGGCAATGGCTTCTCGTGGACTAGGGGCTTCATCACTAGCTGGACAAGCTGTCGTACAAGCTGCAATGGAATCAGCACTACCAATTGCACAAGCTGACGCTGCAACACAAGCAAGATTTGAATCTCAGAACTTGTCAAACCGTCAACAACGTGCTATGCTTGCAGCAGAACAACGTGCTCAGTTTATTGGCCAAGAATTTAACCAAGAGTTTCAAGCAAGAGTTCAAAACGCTGCTAAGGTTTCTGATGTAGCAAACATGAATTTTACTGCTGAACAACAAATTGCCCTTGAAAATGCTCGTGCAGCAAACACAATGAACTTAGCAAACCTAAGTAATAGTCAGGCTATGGTTATGGCAGAGGCTGCTGCCTTGTCGCAAATGGACATGGCTAATCTTAGTAATAGGCAACAAGCTGCTGTTAAAAATGCTCAGGCGTTTCTTGAGACAGACTTTAAAAACATGGATCGTATTCAACAGATGGATACGTTTAAGACACAGCAAAAACTTGCTGCACTGTTTACTGATCAAGCTGCAGATAATGCTGCAAAACAATTTAATGCTACTAGTGAAAACCAAGTCAACCAATTCTTTGCAGGTTTAGAAGCACAGTCTTCACAGTTTAATGCATCTCAAAAGAATGCTATGGCTCAGTTTAATGTTAATGCAGAAAATGCATCGAAGCAATTTAACGCAGATGTAAAAAATCAAAGAGAGCAGTTTAACGCTAAGAACAGTTTACTTGTAGCTCAAGCTAATGCTCAGTGGAGACAAAATATTGCCACTACAAATACAGCTGCACAAAACCAGTCTAACATGGATTATGCAAAAACCATGAACAACCTTACTGCTAAAAACATAGATGCTGTTTGGCAACGTGAACGTGACTTAATGAGCTATAACTTTACCTCCGAAGAAAATGCTAAGACTAGGGCAATGGAACTTATTATGGCAGACAGAGAT
>TARA_R100001463_G_scaffold27684_1_pt1 | contig 15011 bp, 7 predicted proteins | sample TARA_R100001463 | Tara Oceans TARA_R100001463 (sample SAMEA2622242) | marine metagenome | biome: marine biome (ENVO:00000447); feature: deep chlorophyll maximum layer (ENVO:xxxxxxxx); material: "saline water (ENVO:00002010), including plankton (ENVO:xxxxxxxx)" | depth 40 m
TTAGAGGGAAAATAATTTTGCTCCCTGCTTTGTGATGAGGGGTTAGGTTAGCCCTGCCCCTTATCTTTTTAAAATTATAAATATGATAACATTAGACCAAATAGCATATAATATTAAAAACTTAGTAGAGGGGGGAATATCAGGTGAAGATTCTAATTTGTCTATTAGGCAAATAAAACATATGGTACATTATCATAGAGCTAATCTTTTAACTAAATATACTGACAGCGGCAGATATACTTCGGATGTTATTTTTCAAGAACAATCAAAAACATTATCTAGTTTTACACAAACAATACCTGAGCTTATTGGTTGGGCTAACAATAGGGCTATAAAACAAATATATATACAAAAATCAAGTAATCCTATTCGCAAATATCATGTAGGTATAATGAGTGAGCCAGATAAAACTTTTTTTGAATCTTCTAGATTTGCTCCTAATAAAAGTCAATTTTTTTGTACAATAACGCCAGGGGGAATATTAAGGTTTTACGAAAATGATGGACAGCTTTTTGCAGATGAAACATATAATGCAATTATTACAGCATGTTTTGCAAATCCAGTATCAGCTGGCGCTAGTTCAGGAGGCAGGTATCCTATACCCATGGAATTAGTTAGTTCTTTAATAGAAACAATTTTATCTAAAGAATTTGGTGTTTATTTATCAGTCCCTACTGACAATATAAATGATTCTGTTGACAATAAAGGAGCGGCAGCATCTACGGGACCTGTGTCTGCACCACTTAATGCTAATGCTAGGTCAAGAAGCGCTAGAACAAGATAGTTATGAATATAAGAGACTATAAAGATAAATACGTTTTTTTAAAAGATGTGTTTAATAATATAAAAAAAAATATAAAAGTAAGGGGAAGTAAGAGAGATAAGCAGTTAAGTTATACTGAATATAGAAATATAATAAAAACATATTTTGATATTATTATTGAAGATGTTGCTGTAAATAGAAACAAAGTTAAGCTACCTTCTAGGTTTGGTACTGTTTATATAAAAAAATGTAAAAACAAAAGACCTTTTCACATAAGAGTAGATATAGCTGAAAGTGAAAGACGCGGAAAAGTGGTAAAATATAAAGTTCCTATATTGGAAAATTATTATAATAAATTAGTTTGGTTAAGGCCAAAAAAATTTAAAAAATGTAAAGTGTTACCTTTGTATAAGTTTAAAAGTATTATAAAGGAAATAAAAGAATATTAATATGAATGGACAGGTTGGAAAAAGAGTAAGCATAAAAAGAGTAGTAAGTAATGTTATAAGAAATTTAGACATAACAGATGCTTCTAGAAATTTTTACCATTTTGTAGAATGGGCATTTGATGCAGAAAGAAAGATAGGTTCTTATAAAACATTTGTAAAGAAAACTGCAACTATTAATGTAGTAAACAAACAAGCGTCTATGCCTAATGATTTTTTAAGTTTAATAGATGTAAAAAAAGCAGGAGATGCTTCTAACTCTACTTATTTTTCACAAAGTTCTGCTACTTTCCCAGAAAACACAAGTAAATCAAATTCTTTTTACTTAACAGAGGATACTATAAATTTATCAAATAATGATTGTTCTTCTTTAAATATAGCTTATTATGCTATAGATACAGATGATGAGGGGTTTCCAACTATAGCAGACGGACATGAAGACGCAGTTTCTGCTTATCTTATGTTTAAATATAAAGCAAGAGATTATTATAATGGAAAATTAGCTAGAAATATATATGTAGATTTACAAACTAATTGGCAAAGATTATGTGCGCAAACACGGGGTAATGACAATATGCCTAGCCCTATAGAAATGAAAAAAGCAGCTTCTATATGGAACACATTGGTTCCTGTTAAAAGTTTAAATGGATTACTTAACGTATAATGAGAAAACCAGGAAAACCAAATACATTTGGAAAAGGTATGATGATGGATATGGACCCATTGTTACAACCTAAAGAGTCTTATAGATATGCGAAAAATATAAGACTAAATTCTTATGTTGGAAAAAATATATCTGTACAACCATACGACAGTGACAAATTAGCTTTGTCTTTAGGAAGCGGACAAATAACTACATTTGAGACTAGTACAATTAGTGATATAGTAAATTGGCAAACAGTTGGGGATGAAATATATACAAATTGGTCTCAATTAACATGGGAAGCATTTTTTGATTATATAACTAATGCAAGTTTTGGTTTAGATTTAGAAGCATATTTTACTAGTGGAACTTTGTCTGAAAATTATAATTTAACAGGCTCTCCTTCTTCTGCGTATGTAATGATAGGAGAATATGTAACTCTAGGAAATTTTTATGACGATTTATCACAAGACTCACTAATCGAAGACACTGAACCTCAACTTTTACCTGCTTTTACAGAAGGTGGTTATTATATTAATTTTTACAATTCATTTTTAGAAAATTATACAACTCTTCCATTAACCACTGTTGCATCAGGTGTGGAAGATAGCAACTCAGATGGTGTTGGATTAACATTTACTGTGACTTTAACATTAAGTGATGAAAATACAGAAGTTATAGATGTAGAAGTGCCGCCATTTGCAGAAATTACAGATGCTACACAAAATCCTTTATACTTTGAAAGTATTATAGCGAATCAAATAACATTAGCTGACAATAATATAAGCGCAACTGTAAACACATCTTCTGGAGGAAACAATTTGTGGGCTTTTAGCACTACAACAGAAATAACTGTAACAAGCGTAAATATAGTAGTAAATGGTGATATTGCTATAAGCACTGCTATAGATAATTTTGCAATAGAAAATACTTGGAGAAATGAATGGCTTGCATATGACACAGTAGATTCTGACTATTATGTTAATGAAGGAATTTTGTGGGAAATTATAACTGAAGAATTTGGAACATATTTTTCAGAAAGAATTAACTCATATGTTAGTTCTGTTGATGGTGTTAATGATACTTTTACAATAGAAAATTTTCAACTATTACAAGAAGATACAACTACTGATGCTAGTAACTTAGATGACGTATTGATTTCTAAAGGAATGCAAATTTTAGGCTCATATGCTTTTTCTGATTATTTAGTAATATTAGGAACTTGGCCAGAGCAAGAAAATATAACTGGTTATAAAACTGATTTTATTATAAAAACTTCACAACAAAAAGACGGCACATTAACTGGTGCTGGACAACAAGGTTTGTATGAATTATTTTTTGTAGGAAACCTTGGATTTGAAAACAAGAAAAAACTTAAAGTTGTAGGCGCTGAAGAAAATGAACATGTAAGAAGAATATATTTTACTGATGGAGATATTCCTTTAAGAACAATGAATGTTGGCGCTAACCCATCTATATATTCACAGTATACTAATGACCCAGGTTATTTCGATTTATTTGTAGAAACTAAGGTTAGTATACCAAAAGTAACGGGATTTGTAGATGGTGGAAATTTAGAAAGTATAGGTCATTCGTATGCATTTAGATATAAAACATTAGATGGTAGATTGTCAAGAATTTCGCCTGTTTCTAATCCAGCGTCATTACCTGTTTCTGGCTCTGCACAACCTGCATCTTTTACTAAGGGTGGCAATCCAGGCGTTAATACATCTAAAAGTATAACTGGTGTCATAGAAAATTTAGACACAAGGTATCCTTATGTGGAAATGATTCATATTCCTTATATAGGAGGCGCTCCTGGTGTTGCACAAGTTTTTGCTACTATACCAGTCCCAGTGGGTCAAACTACATTAAACTGGACACACACAGGAACAGAAATAGTAAGAGAAGAAATAATAGCATTAGAATTTGGCGCTGATTATGTTAGTTGGGATACATGTAAAGCTTTAGAAATTAAAGATAATAGATTGTTTGTTGGTAATTTAAAAGGTGTAGCAGAATCAGTTCCTACAGACTTTACTGTAGCTTCTTATAATAGCTGGAATAAACATCACTCTTATGAATCTGGAAATCCAGATTTATACAGTGATTTATTGTATTCTTTAGCTGGTGTAACTTATGATGTAAATGGCGAAGATGCTAATTATCATAACCCACAATCAGAAGATTATGGTAAATACACTAAACCTAATGGGGATGATTTTTATAGATATATACAAGGACCTACACAAACAGAAGGAGAGCAAAATGGATTATATCAATCATCTTTATCTGCTCCAGAATATTGGGTTGCAGAAAACACTGCCCCAGAACCCTATTCTGTTAGAAGAGGTATATTTGGCGCAGAAAGTAAACACTTTAGAACGGCTTTAAGTAATGGAGAGTTTGAAGGTGTTAGAGTAACTTTTAGAGTTTTAGGCTCTGAACCTGATGACGCTTTACCTGTAGAGTTAGATAGTCAAGATAAATTAATATCTACAGGTAGTGAAATAGCTGCAAGGCCACCTTTTTATCGTGTTGAAAAAAATCAAGAAACAGGAGGTTATTATGCTAATTACGCTAATCCAATGTATAATTCTAATTATGTAGGATATAGAAGAGGAGAAATATATAGATTTGGTTTGTTGTTTTATGATAAAAAAGGCTCTCCTATGTTTGTGAAAAGAATAGGAGATGTGCGAATGCCAGAGCATAGCACCGAATACATAGTCCCATCATTTTCTGGAAGTAGTGTAAATGGTTTTGACATGAAATGGCCATATTATTATCAAACCAGTAGAAGTAATTTAGATGGAGGTTTTGTTGATTGGCCTAGTCCAACTTGGGAGGAAGAAAATTACATAAAACCATACTCTCAACATGATAAAGGAGAAGGTCAAAAAGCATGTGTTTTATATCCTTATTTTGAAGTAAAGCTTTCTTCTGAAACTTGCAAAAAAATTAGTGGTTATTCTATAGTAAGAGTAGAAAGAACTCCAGAAAACAGAACAATATCTACTTCAGGTGTTTTACAAAGAGCAGTTAAATATTGTGACAATGACCCAAATAGTGTTTGGAATGATAATTCTCAAAGTAATACCCAGGCAGGTGACTTAGAGTGGAAAGGAGCAAACAGAATTGGTATGGCTGGTAGATTTGGTAATTATCATAATAGTATATTTACACCTACAATACAAGACTATTGTTCACATATATATGGGCACGCTGCTGTAAATTTTACCGAAAATTCTAGCACACAAGTATATACACCTGGAGCTTTTGCAAATTTATTTGGTGATGACACACCTTTAATAGCGGGTAACAAACACTGGTCTCACTCCAACATATTTACTATGGATTCTCCTGACGCTATTATTAATAGTGATTTTAATTTAAATTTTAGCAGTGGAGATAGAATAAAAATAACAGAGCAAAGATATTGTATAAAACAATCACTTAAAAACGGAGGATATACAGATAATAGATGGCCACACTTTTTTAATATGTATTTGTCTGATGGGTATTATGGTGGTTTAGCTGGTTCTAGTAGACCAGACATGTATATGGGGCCACAATTTGTAAGTTTATTTGCTTGTCAAATAGACCCTGAATTATTAAAAGGAGAAGATATATATTATTTTCAAGAAGAAACTACAACAGCAGAAGATGAATTAACTGTTCAAAATTTTGGAGGTTGGAAACATAAGCTTTCTCCGAGTAACAAATGGTCTACAGATTGGGAGTGTGATTTTAACACTTTTGATGTTTTATGGAGAAGATTTACAGGTTATCAACCTAATGGTGGATATAGCGATGAGAATTTATATGATGCTTTAAATGAAAGTTTACTTGATGGTTGGGTTGATACAGATGATGAACCAAGTATACACAATGATATATCGGGAGATGTTCATTTAGGTGTATACACTAAATATTATTCTAAAAGAATAGGGGCTTATCCTATGTATGGTATGGCTAGACCTGATTGGAATAAATATGATTATGGTCAAGTTGGTGAAGCTAGAAACTTTAACACTACAGGAGGTGGTGGCGCAGGAGATTCTGGAGGTTTAGGTTTTGGTATGAACACTAGAGATTGGAAATTTGATATAGCTGAAAGATGGATGTATCCAAATTTTACAGCTTTAGCAGCTTGGAAAGCTACTGATACTAATCCTTATTCTAATGAAATTGCTACTACTGACCCCAACACTGCTATAAACACAAACTTGTCTTTAAGTGGAGATGAGCATTATCTATGGTATGCAGGAGGACAAAGACAGTGGGACTTTTATGGCGATGACGAAGGTTATGAAAGTGGAGCAAGAGCTACTAATGTTATGCCTGATATTTTTGCTAATGCAGGGTTAGATGGAAGTACAAATGACCCAGGAGAAAGGTTAGATACATGGTGGGGTTCTTCAGTTCCATCAGGAGACTTAAACCCGTATTGGAAAGAGTCAAGAATTTTTCACGCACAAATAGTAAATCCAGGACAAGAAATTTCTGAAACAACTTTGGGCTCTGATAGGCCTTATAGAAATGCTACTATGTGGCACGACCCACACAGACAAAATGTAATATTTTCTTTAAATTCTACATCTAAAAATATGAGAAACCACTCTCTGGGTGGCAATACAGGTGGCACAAGTGGTGATTTAAGCGAAGAAACTACTACATACTCAGAAAGTAGAGCAGATTTTTCTTTAGGTCACAAAACAATAGTTATGTCTTTACCGCATCATGCTATGCTACCTATAACAAGACATTGTTTACAAGCTAATAACTGGAGAGAAAGAGTTTATTATCAGTTTGGCGGTCCTAATATATTAGGATTTAAAAATAATGACCAATTAAATAATGGTGATTGGCAAATAAATACGGACGGTTATTCAGGTTATAGATGGGCATGTGGGGCTGACCATGAAGCATATTCTGAAATGGGACCAACAGGCTTGAATGGTTCTGGAGCTTCAGGTGCCACTCAATTTGGAAAAACGGGTCGTGGTAATATATGGAGTGTAGATTCTCCAGAGGTTACTATGGCTTCTATAATAAAAAACCACAACGCTGGAACATTATATGGGGGTAACACTAACTTAGCTTTTGCAAAAAATACATTTGTTTCTACAGGAAGTTTTAGACAGGTAAATCAAGTAGAAGCATTTGATGGTTCAGGAAGTAACGGATTGCCAGTATTTGGTGGTGATACTTTTATTGCTAATTTTAGTTTAAAGAAAGTTCACAATCCAGATACAGATTCAGAATACTCTGATAGAGGTGTATTAACGGCTTATACTTGTCCTGTAGAAACAGAAACTAATTTAGATTTAAGACATGGTTATTTCTTTGGTAGTGACACACAAAATATAGCAAAACAAATACCAGATGATACTGGTGCTTATGCGTATAATACATCATATGATGCAGAAAATAAAATTCAAGTATTTAGTCCGAAACCTTTTGGATTTGTAGAAATAGACCATTGGCCATCAACTGTTGCATTTTCTGACCCTAAAAACACAGGAGATGTATTAGATAACTATTCTGTATTTCCTGTAAATCAATTAAAAGATTTAGACTACACTAAAGGTCCTATTAGACAAATGTTTAAATTGCAAAATAAATTGTTTGCTTTGCAAGACTCAGGAACTTGTCAACTATCTGTCAATCCAAGAGTTATGATACCTTCGGGAGAAGGTGGAGCTATTCAAGCTGTAACAGGAACTGACAATGTAATAGAAAGATATGATTATTTAAGTGAATCTTTAGGAACACAACATTTTCATGGTTTAGCCGTTACTGATAAAGCGGCATATTATTATGATGATAATGCATCTAAATTTTTACAATTAGGAGCAGGTAAAGGCGGTGGATATGGTGTAACTTCTTTAGGAGATTCCCACTCTATGCAAACATTTTTTCAACTATATGCAAATGAAACTATAAATGATAAACCTTTGATGTCTCCAAATTTTGATTTAGCACCATCAAATGATGCTGACGCACCCTACAGTTACACATTAACTAATTATAATGCTTTCGACTCAGGATATGGAGGAATTAATATAGGTTATGACCCAGAATATGGAGAGGTTTTATTGTCAATATCTTGTGATAATCCATACACATTAGTGTATAATGAAAATTTAGGAGTATTTAGTTCATTTATTTCAAAACGACCATCTAGCTATATTAATTTTAAAAACAGATTATATTGCACTTACGATACTTTTAATGAGTCTATGGAAACAGATTCTAATACAAAATTGTTTTTATCTAATGGTTTTGTAAATGGAACAGTAGATGATGGTTCTTATAGATATTTAACTTTTGGAGAAATAGACTATTATATATTGGGACATGGAAATGATGAGGATTATAGTTATGACCAAGATAGTTATACAAATTATGTATCTACAGAAAGCTATCCACAATTAGAAGCAAATCTTCAGCAATGGGGCACAAGAAGTGATTTGTATACTAAAGAGCCAATACAGATACATTTTGTCTTAAATGATGAATCTATGCAGCCAAAAATATTTGACAATATAGATATACATATAGATGCTAATACAGAAGTGGGTTCTAATCATTTATATTTTCGTAAATTTACATTTTTAGGAAGTGCTAATAGAGGGGCTTATTCTGAATATGATGCAAGTGAATTTAGTTTAGAACAAATTTATTCTAATTCTGAATTTGGTTTTTTTGAAGACCCAGGACAAAAAATGTGGTATAGTGTAAAAGATGGAACACACCATGTGCCTCTTAGAACAACTGGAGCAGGTGCACAAATAGACACTGCTGAACCAGCTATAAGAGGAACTTACGCTATAGTAGCAGCCTCAATAGGTTGGGACAAGGGGGATAGATTTTTTGGAGTAGATGGTGGAGATAAAATTATGAAAAATGAAGGATTTAGTATATTATCATTAATTCCTTATTATAGATATTCAAGAAGATAATATGAGTAATATACAAAAATATATTAAAAAAAAATACGAATTAGGTGGTATAACATTAGACCCTATGCAGTTTCAATATCAATCGCCAGAAGCAGTTTTACCTCCTATGTCATATTCTCCTCAACAAATGGGGGCACCTCAACAAAGAACTGGAGCTGGACAATTTTTACAAAACATAGGAAGTAAATTTGGTGGTGAATTAGCTAGAGGTGGTTTTCAAGAATTAACTGGAGGACAAAACATGGGGGAGTTGTTTAGTGGTATGACTAAAGGTGAGGGTCCAGGGGCAGATTTGTTAAGCACAGTAATGCAGGGTACCACTCAAGGTGGAGGATTAGATGTAGGAAGTTTAATGGGAAAAGTGTCAGGTGGTGGTGGTATAGGGAATCCTTTAGACTTAGTTGGTAGTGGTTTAGATTCTTTAGCAGATGATAATGACGCTACTACATATAGTGTAGGAGAAATAGGAGCTGATGTTGCTGGTGTTGGAATGGGTGTAGGTAGAATATTTACTGGTGATGTGGTAGGTGGTGTAAAACAAACTGTAGGAGAATTAGTTGATATAGGTAAATCTGTATTTGGTAGAAAAAAAGCAAGAAAAGAACAAACAGCTGCAGAAAAACAAGCTAAAGAAGATTATTTTACATCAGAAGGTGCTGCTGCACAAAAAAGGGTGGCTGCAGGCATGCAAGCAGAACAACAATCTAAATCATCTGAAGCACAAGCAGGCATGCAGTCAATGTTAGAAAAATACAAAATAGCTAAAAAAGGAGCTAGATTAGACTATGAAGAGGGCGGTGTAAGTGAAGGAACAAGACCATTAGATTTAAGAACTATGAAATACTATAAAGGAGGAATATTAGAAAAATTAAAATTTGAAGATGGTGGAACTCCAACTCTTGCACAATCTATTTTAGCTAGTGGAATAACTGCTAATACGCCAATAAGTGATGAACAAAAACAATTTCAAAAACAACAACAAAAAGATAAAGCAAAAGAATTAATGAGTGGTATTGAAAACAATCCTATACGTAAGGGTAATAAACTTGGTTTTGTGCAAGATGCTTTTGATTATGGTGGTGATGCAGCATTTATGACAGGACTTGGTTTATATAGTAAGCCAGGAGGTGGTGCATTAACAAAAAAACTTTCAAAAAAATTAATGAAATCTGGTACGTTAGTAAGCGCTGTTCCTGAAGTTTCAAAAATGATAAGTGAAGAATTAGTAAAAAAAGTAGAGTCAGGAAAACAAAAACTTAAAGGAACTCAACTTGGTGATTTATTAGGAATAGATGAAAATAGAGTTGATGCTGATTTTAGTGATTATACTGGTTTTGAAAATTTTAAAGATAACTTTAGTCAACTTGCAGAAATAGCTCCTGGAGGTAAAGTATTTCAAACGGCACAAAAAGTTTTTAAGTCTGTTAAAAAGGGTAAAAAGTATGGAGAAAAAATATTAGCTAAATTATCAGGAGATAAAAAAGATACAACAAAGGCTGTAGAATCTTCTATGTCAAAAGGAGGGGCTATTAGTTTTGATATAAAAGATTATCTTAGTGGAGGATTTTTAAAAGAATATAATACGGGGGGAATGACTCCAGGCGAGTTTTCACACAAAAAAAATCCACTTACTGTAGTCGACAAAAAGGGAAATGATACAGGAATGGAACTAACAGGAGGTGAGGGCGTATTTGATAAAGGAGCTATGACAAAACTTGACAAATACAAAGCAACAAAAAATTATGAAAAAGCTGGCAAGCTTGTGTTTTCAGAAATGAACTCTTGGAAAGATGCAGGAACAGCTAAGTATGGAACTAGAATAAAATACAGATAATATGGCATTACCAGCATTAGACGCGCCTGCTAACAAAGAGCAAGCTAAAAAAAATAGACAGACATTTTATCAAGCAAATAAAGCTAAGATTATGCAGATGGCTTTTGATTATGGAGTTTCAGAGCAAGAGCTGTTAAATGTTATTGAAAAGGAAACAGGCGGTTCATTTTCTCCAGCACAAAAAAACTTTAAAGGTGGTGGAGCTAGAGGATTAATACAATTTTTAGGAGCTGGTGGTAAAAAAACAATAGGGGGAAAAGAATATAATTTATCAGATATAGAAAAAATGAGCGATTCACAACAACTGGATGTTGTTGATGCTTATTTTAAAGACGCTTTAAAACAGTCAAAACAAGATAAGTTTCAAAAAGGGGAATTAGGTTTAGCTGTAGCTGCTCCAGCATTTGTGGGAAAAAGTCAAGAGTGGGTTGATAATTGGTCAAAAGAAAATCCAGAAAAATGGGAAAAGTTTAAAAAAAATAATCCTGGTTGGGTGGGTGAAGATGGAAAAATGTCAAAACAAACTATAACGGATTTTTATACAGGAGAAGGGCCTGTTAGAAAAACACAAGAAGAAGAGATTGCTACTAAATTTGATGAAAAAGAAATAGAAGAAAAAGATTTAACTAAAAAAGACGTTTTTAAAGAAGGCGCTAAATCTGCAATTAGATTAGCTTTTGGAAATCCTACATTATCAGAACCTTTAATAAATGTTCTTGGACTTAATAATAACATAGTAAAAAAAATAATAGAAGAACCTCAAAAATTTGCAGACTTAACAGATGAAGCTAAAGAAGATGTTATTTTAGATGCGGCTGAAGAAAATCCTAATGCATATAATGAAATAGCAACAACAATTGCTGAACAAAGAGTAAATAGAAAAAAAGACGCAGTTAATATTTCTCCTGAAGATTTAATGAGTCAAGAGATAGATAATATAAAAGTTCGTAGAGATAAAACTTTAGTTGCAGATATTGATGTTGCTAAAATGCAAACAGATGATTATTTAAAAACAGTAAAAGAAGATGAGCCTGATGTAGATGAGCCTATTGTTTTATCAGAAATTGATGTAGAAGAAGCACCAGATGATGAAGAAGAAATTGAAATTCTAGAACCGAAAGAAAAGAAAACAACAACAACAACAACAACACCTTTAGAAAATAATAAGAAAGCTTTTCCTTGGAGAAATATAGCTAATGCTGGATTAGGTTTGTTGGCTGGTGCGATGGGTAGAAAGCACATGAAGGAGGCCTTAAAAGACTTACCTGTACAAGAGGGTCATCAATTAGATGCAGCGTGGAAAGATTATATGAGCAAAATGAAAGAAATGTCGCAATCTGGTTTAACTGCACAAGAAAAAACTGTAGCTAAAGGTGAGCTTTCAAAATCTTTTAACCTTGGCGTTAAAAATGTTATGAGAGGAGCGGGAGGAAGTAGAGCTGCTTTTTTAGCTAATGTAGGTGTTTTAAATGCAAACAGAGTTGAAGGGCTATTAAAACTTACAGCTTTAGATGCTGCCACACATAGAAAAAACTTACAACAATATGGCACGGCTTTAAAGTATCAACAAGAACATGATAGGCATGTAGATTCAGTTGACAAAAAAATGCAGTATGCAGAACTTAAAAGAAAAGCAGATATAAATGCAGGACTAGGTAATGGTCTAATTGCTGCTGGTATAGAGAGTGTTAATTATGCTATAAACAAAAATGCAAATCCTGTTACAGGAGCTATGAATAACATGACACAAACTCTTCTAGATAATCAGCAGTTAAAATACGACAATACTAATATTCTTAACACATTAAAAAACTTAGGCAAATGAATTATTTAAATATAGGTTCTAATTGGGCGTCATCAGCAAGAGCAGGTAGAGACCGTGCTAATAGAGATAATATGCAGGCCTTAAGAGAAGGACAATTAGAGCAAAGAAGAATACTTAAGGAAAAAGAAAATGAACTTTTAGCTGAACAACAAATAAAATTAACGGACCAAACAGCAGAAGCTTTAACTAAGTTTTATAGGCCTGGAGATTTAAAGGCTATACAAGACACAGAAAAAGAAGCTACACAAGCATTAAAGGCACGTTTAGAAACGTACGGAGATGATGTAGGAGCTTTTATGAGGGGTGGTGGTATGAGCCATTTAAAAGAATATAGAGATACTATTTTAAATAGTGAACGTGCAAAAATTGTAAGAGCAAATGTTCCTGAAATAAAAAACTTTTTAAAAGCTAAAGATGAAAGTCCACACCTTTTGTCTAATATAGATGTAAAAAATTGGAATGCTTGGTCTAGTGGTTCTGTAGATAAATTTAAATTTAGTGGAAACTATTTACCATATGTAGAACCACAAAATCCAGGCGAATATATAAATCAAGGTTTAAGTATTGGTCACGCATATTTGGACGCAGAACTTACAGATGCTCAAAAAGAAGCAGGAGAAATGGATAATTTTTTTAGAGCTTTACATAATTATAATACAGATACAAATCAAGATTTAGCACCTAGCGAAGTTACAGAAGAAGAGTTAATAAATCATATTAACATGCAAATGAATAAAAAACCTGTTACAACTAGTCAAGCAGAAGAATTATCTAACTTTAAAGGAAATAGTAAAAAAACAAGTGACCAAATACTTAATATATTTAATTCTTTAGATAGAGGTTATCAAGGAGATTTTATGACTTATTGGACTACTGCTCAACATCAAACAGCTAGAGATAATATGACTAATAGACTTGATGCTGGTAGTTTTGACAAAAGAGGTGACAACAATGTATATAGCACTAATATTTTAAGAGGTCAAGAAAAAGATATAATGTCTAAAATTTTAGGTGTGCCAAAAGAAGATGCAAATAAAATATCTTCTAATGAATTATATAGATTGGTGGCAGAAGGTAATTTAACTTTATATGATTATGAAGGTAACTCTTTAGCTAATGGTGAAAGTTTAAATATAGGACCAGAAGGTAATTTAAAATTAGAAGGAATTAGTTTAGCTTTTGAAGTTGCTACAGATAGAGACAATAACAAATATAAACTATTATCATATGATGATGTTTTAGCAGATGAGGGTTTAAAGAATAATGCAAAAGACGGTGTAATGGTAGTAGCCTTTAGAGATGAAGATACATTTGGTAAAGATGAATATGTTTATGTAAAACTAGATGTTGGCGCAAATGGTGGTAACAATAGAGTTGCTAATGTAATAAATGATGTTACAGGCGATATGGATTTTAAAGCTAAAAAAGCAGCACAAAAATTAAATGAAATGCCACAATATGAATTTGTGCCAGGAGAAAAGTTTAATTTTTCACCACAAAATTCAGTTAAAGCTATATCTTCTTTACACAATGTAACTGAAAGTTCTGCAAAAAGAGCTGGTATTACAGAGTATAATGATGAAGCTTATGCAATGATAATGGCACATGCTTTGCATCATTCAGAATCATATACTGGAGGTCAAAGCCCACAGTTTTTTATTGACCAAATAACTAAATCGTCTGACCCTACAGCTAAACAAGCAATGCAGTTTTTAGCACAAGATGATACCGATTATTTGTCGTATATTAACACTTTTAAAGAAGCGGGAGAGTTAACTCAGGGGGAGGCGTTAACATTAATGAGACAATATCAAATGATATTAAATGGGTATAAGTTTTTAAAAACTGAACAACAATAAAACAAAGCGCAATAATGGGTAAACCAAATTTTTTAAACGTACAACAAGAAATAGAAAAGTATGATGCGGGAACTACTGCACAAGACACTACACCTGTTGATGTAAGTGTAACTAATGTTCCACAGGCACCCACTCCTGTATATGAAGAAGTTTCTCCAGGAGATGATGGTAAATATGGTTTTGTAGATGCTAATGTTTTAGATGAACCAGAATTTAAAACCCCAGACCAACCAATATTAGGTTTTAATCCTACAATAGATTATACAGCAAACGCTTTAGGATTTAGTGAATATAGTGGAGAAGGAGTTAGAACTGCATTAAGAGATTCAGACTTAAGTGGTTTTCAAGATTTTTCTATGGTAGGTAAACTTTGGAGAAGTGTAGCTGCAGGTGTAGGTTCACAGATTTTTACTGCTGCAGGTAACGCTATTGATTGGATTGATGGTGTAGGTCATTTGGTTACAGGTACAGAAGAACAGGGTAGAAGTATTTATGATGAAAAAAACCCAGAAGGAACACCTTCACAAAGAGGAGAAGAGGTTCAAAATCCTTTAGTTAATTGGAATCCTTTAAATCCATTAGCTGTATTTAATGTGTTTGAATATTTTACAGGAATAGACCCAGTTTCATCTTTAACAGATACTTTAAGAAAAGCTGGTTCAGCTTTAGAAAC
>TARA_R100001463_G_scaffold4014_1_pt1 | contig 14963 bp, 8 predicted proteins | sample TARA_R100001463 | Tara Oceans TARA_R100001463 (sample SAMEA2622242) | marine metagenome | biome: marine biome (ENVO:00000447); feature: deep chlorophyll maximum layer (ENVO:xxxxxxxx); material: "saline water (ENVO:00002010), including plankton (ENVO:xxxxxxxx)" | depth 40 m
GTTGAATCTGAGTATCAAATCCAACGACAAGGTACGTTGATCGTGAGCAAATATGCGATGGGTCATAACGTACTCAGGCCAGCTATGGCAGTAGCTCTTATGGCTCCTGCTTCATAATAACTGGTAACCTCTAACCAAGGGGAATCTTAGAGAAATCTAGGGTTCCCTTTTTTTTCATTTACTTATTATGGCAATGACTCCCACTACAGAACTAGATGCAGTTAATCAGATGCTTGTCTCTATTGGAGAAGCACCAGTTAACGTACTAGGTTCTGGATTACAAGAAGCAGAAATTGCCCAAACAACTCTCACTAATATTAGCAGAGATGTTCAGTCACAAGGTTGGTACTTTAATACAGAGATAAGATATACATTACCTAGAAATAGTGACAACGAAATTGTACTACCAAATAACTGTGTAAAAGTAGATAGAACTCAAGTTTACAGAGATTATGATACAGATGTAGTTGAAAGAAATAGGAAGTTATATGACAGGGTAACTAACTCCTATACTTTTGATAAAGACTTAGTAGTTAACATGGTAGTTCTTTTAGATTTTAATGAATTACCAGAGGTTGCTAGAAGATACATTACACTTAAAGCTGCAAGGGTATTCCAAGATCAAACTGTAGGTGCTCAAGAGTTACATGGGTATCAAATTAATGATGAACAGTTTGCTTATCTTGCACTTAGAGAAGCTGAATCAGAATCAATGGATTACAACGTCTTTGACAACTATGACACATACAGAGTTCTAGACAGGAATATAAACAACACAGTTATAAATGCATTAACAACTTCATAAAAGATATGCCATTCGTATCATCTTCGATACCTAACTTAATCAATGGTGTATCTCAGCAAGCTCCAGAAGTTAGACTTCCTACACAAGCTGAAGTACAAGAGAACGGATTATCTTCTGTAGTCAACGGATTAGAGAAGAGACCTGGTACTGAACACATTAAGAAGTTGTCAGGAGTAACTGCTTCTAATGTCACCAATGCTTTTATCCATACTATTCAAAGGGATGACTCAGAATCCTACTCATTAGTAATAGGAAAAGACGGTAACAACCCTTTTCTTTATGTCTATGATAGAAATGGGTTTTCTTATCCAGTAAAAGATAAAGACAATACTACTTTAGTATCTGGTGATTTATCTTACTTAGCCTCCGTAACTAATCCTTCTACAGACATCACTGCTACTACCATTGCTGACAATACTTTTATAGTAAATAAGAAGAAAGTAACGGCAATGGCTACTTCTACTTCTAATGTCTCAGGACAGGATGAAACAGGAATTACGAGTTCTACTGGATCAGATTCTTTGACATCACCATCTACTCATGAAGCACTGATATACGTTAAGCAAGGAGACTATAATTCCAAGTATGAAATTACGTTAAAAAAAGGAAGTAATACTTACAAAGTAAAATACCTTACTCCTTCAGCTACTCCCTCGCAAAACCAGACATACGTAGGTACTGATAAGATAGCAGAGGTACTTATGGATGGGCAAAGTGCAGTAGAATTTGATTCAAGTGGTGGAACTGGAAATGAAAACGGAGAAAATGGTGGAACTACTCAGTGGGGAGTATCTCAATCTCAGGCTACTACAACTCCTACTAATAATGGTACTTTCTACCAAGCAAACACCAAGGTAGGCTTCGGTGGAGAACTTCCAGCAACAAGTGGTTCTTATTACGATAAACTTACTCACTCAACAATTACAAATGACGGATTTATTTTTACAAGGAACGGCAATGTTATTCATGTTAGGTGCAGTGGTGCTTTTGAGCTAACAAGCAGTGACAGTCATGGTGATCGTGATCTGTTTGCGTGGAATGATGATGCACTTAAATTTACGGATCTTCCTCCTAGAAATGTACCTAACAATTTTATCCTTAAGATCGTAGGAGATAACGCTAAAAACCAAGATGACTACTACGTAAAGTTTGAAGCTGATACTGGATCTATAGGTGATGGAGTATGGAAGGAATCACCAGGGAAAGGCCAAAGTATACATTTTGATATAACCACTATGCCCCATCGTTTAGTAAGGCTATTCGATGATGCAAGCATTGATTCAACCAATAATCCCCAAGGAATAACTTTTGTTTATGAACCAGTTATCAGAAAAACAGACAACTCCAGAACCGTTGGAGGAGTTTCCAATTATGTCTATGAAAGATATGGGTGGAATCCTCGTAGATGTGGTGATTCCATTAGCAACCCTACTCCTACTTTTCTTGGTCTTAGTATTGCCGATATATTTTTCCATAGGAATCGTCTTGGTTTCTTAAGTGATGAGAACGTGATCTTCAGTGAAGCAGGGAACTACTTTAATTTCTTTGCTACTACAGTACTCACAGTACCCGATACCAACCCCATCGATGTTGCCGTTAGTAACAACCAAGTTTCTTTTCTCAAACACGCTGTACCGTTCAATGAATCGCTTTTACTTTTTACAGACCTACAACAATTCAAGCTTACTGCTGAACAAGCACTTACTCCCACAGATGTATCAATTGATGTCAGTACCCAGTTTGAAACGAACACATTATCTAAACCAGTGCCAGCAGGAAAATACGTTTTCTTCTCTTTCAAACGAGGTGAGTATTCTGGAGTTAGAGAGTATTTTGTAGATTTTACCAATGAGGTCAATGATGCTACTGAAATAACCTCACACGTTCCTCAGTACATTCCAGGGGAAATCAAAAAGCTCATATCGTCTAGTAACGATGACATGCTTTTGTGTCTCTCCAATGACACTGCATCCAATAAGAACATCTACGTTTATAGGTATTTCTGGCAGGGACAAGAAAAACTCCAATCCAGTTGGAGTACTTGGACATTTGATGCAGAGATCCTAGATGCTTCATTCCTTGGGTCATCCCTTTATATCCTTTTTAAAAGAACAGACGGTATCTACTTAGAGTCTATTAATCTATCTACAGATTCCGCAGTTGCAGTAATGGATGATGACACTCCAGTACTCATGGATCGCAGGGTAAAGATCAAGTCAGGGACTTCCGTTGATACCATAAGTGACGTTGAGTACCAAGGTGCTATGCCTACGGATATTAAGTTTGTCACCAAGGATGCCGAAATCATAGCTCAGTCGCTTGTAGATTCCACGGTAGCAGGAGGAAGTACTGTGTATGCAGGAATACCTTTTACGTTTAAATACGAGTTCTCAAAGATTCAATTCAGGCAAGATAATGTTGCAGTTACGAATGCAAAACTACAACTAAGGAACATGAATATTATCTACTCTGACACAGGGTTTTTTAAATTTAAAATAAGCCATGAACCATTTACTCAGACTATTAACAACAATCTTGGAGGAACTACTACAATTACCCCTAGACCATCAAAAGAAAAGATCTTTAACGGTTACATTACAAACGTGTCTTCAGTAGGTAAGTACTCACTACTTTCTGGAACATTTAAGGGGGGAATAATGAGTAACACAGATAACGTAAAGATATCCCTAGAAAATGATCAGTATCTTCCTTGTGCATTTCAGAGTGCAGAATGGGAGGGAATGCTACACGTTAGATCACAAAGGGTATGAAGTATTACTTAGGTTTATGTGACAATAGTACGGAGCAGGACTGTCATGATTTAGCTCCATTTATGAAAGAAGTTGATAAACAGGAAGTTATGGCAAGTAGTGGTCATGATCCTCTTACCTCTCTCATTAAATCAAGAGAATGTTCTGATGTATGTTACAGCATATTTTGGGAAAAAAATTTGATCGGGATGTGTGGAGTTGCCTACATTAACTCATACACAGGATCACCTTGGATGCTCGGAAGTGATGCCTTTGATAACTTTAAGAGTAAACACAAGAAACACTTTTACAAAGCGTGTAAACAGTGGGTTATGGATATGAATAGTAAGTACCCATTATTGTGTAATTACGTAGACAAAAGGAACGATACTTCAATACAATGGTTAAGACATCTTGGTTTTAGTTTCACAAGACTAATAGAAAACTACGGATACGAAGGTAGACCGTTTTGGGAATTTATAAGACTATAAAGAATTATGTGTAATCCTGCTGCAATAGCAATTACTTCTGTAGGCATAGGTTTAGTTGGTTCTTACTACCAAGCTCAAGCTCAAAAAAAACAAGCAGAAGAATACAATAGAAGAAAAGAAAGAGCAGATGCTAGGACAAAAGATCAACTTTTGTTTTCCTATGGTGTAGGTGCTCAAGAAAAGCAAAATTTAGAAAGAGCACACCAAAGAGATATCGATGTTGCAAACGCACAGCAACTACAGAATCACATTAACAGCATAGAAGCTGAAGCATCTGAAAGAGTAGCATCAGAAAAACGTAGTGGACAATCTTCTGATCTTGTTTCTAGGAAAGTCCAAGGACAGTTCCTTAGAACTGATGATGCTATAAAAGAAGAACTAGCAGTAAAAGAAGAGAATAAGCATTTTGCAGAACAAAGTATTAAGCAGAATATGAACACTGCAAGATTCCAAGCTATACAACAAATAGAATCTACTCAGTTTATGAGTGGTCCAGATAGTATGACTTATCTATTAGGTGCAGGAAATACAGCATTAGGAGGATTGGAAAGTTACTACAGTATGACAAGCAAACAAAATCCAGAAACTAACTCAACAAGTAGTAGTTCTTCATTACCAAATAATTACAAAAATACTGGATATAAAAAGAAAAGAAGGAGTAGTGGAATGGGAAATTACTATGATGTACCTAGCTTATAATTATGTCTGAACAACCAATATCTCAAAGTCCTCTTAGACCTCTCTCACTATCCAGAGGTCTATCTGTATCTTCTCCTACTGTAAAACAAGATCCTAGTGCTCAACGGTCCCAAGCTATCGGTAAAGCACTGTCTCAGATGAGTACTGCATTTGCAGGAGCATTCGGTGCAAAGTTTAAATACGATCAAGCAGAAGAATTAAAGAAACGTGAAGAAGAAGTAAAAGCAAAAAAGCGACAGGAAGATGCATTCAAGATCCAAGGAGAATCACTTGCACAACGGTACGGAAGGGAAGGACTTTACGAAGCGTTAAAAGCAGGACAGTACCATCCTAGAGTTGCTCACTTTGCAATGCGAAAAGGGCATGAACTTAGGATTGGCTATGAAAACCAAAGGCTTAAGACTCGTGCAGATGAAATAGCAACAAATGAATGGGAAAATTACAAAGCCTATAGAAGTGCTTTAGGTCCAGAAGAACCAACGATACCTTGGGAAACTTATTTTTCTATTAGAATTAATGCAGAAAGACAGAATAGTACTGTAGGAATAAGTGAAGAGTTTAGTGATGTAATTAACCTTCAACAAGGTATGAATGCATTGCATATTTCTGCTGCAAAAGTATTTGTAGATGCAGAAGAAAACATTCATAAACAACGTCTTAGGCATAACATTGACACTGGCTTAGAAACCACTGGTTATCCCAAGAGTCATGCTGATTACATTCAATACAGAGAGTCAAACCTTAATTTAAATCCCGATAAAAAAGGTACACCAATACGTGTCCACAACATTACTCAGTATGATACGGAGTACTTAGATAACATTGTGTTAAGAGCAAACCGTCCTGGGATAACCTCAGATGACAAATTGTTCAGATCATTGGATTGGATCGATACTCCAGTAGCAGGGTTATCTAAGATATCCACGAGTAACCCTAAGTTCCAAGAAACCCGAAATAAACTTTTTGATATTCAAGAAACTCTTAGGAAAGAAGAAGAAAGAGTAGCTAAATCTGATAATGAAATAAAAGCAGATAATATTAATAGAGAACTAAGAGAGGAAATTGTAGAGACTGAAGCAAAGATTATCTCTGGAGATTGGGAAGACTTAATGCTTTTAGGAGAAGAAACTTTTGGAAACGAAGAGTTTAGAATAAAATTTGCTCAAACTAAAGAAGGTGCTGATATTTTAGAAAGAGCAGAAGAAGATTATGAAAGAAAACTAAAAGAATTAGATAAACCAGAACCCTTTAGAAGTCAAGAAGAACAAAGAGCAATTAAAGAAAGTTTAGATAAAGTAGAGCAAATACTTTTTGAACATGCTAATGGTACTGAAGGTTTTCCTACAAACGAAGCAAAACTTAAAGAAGTATATAATAGTATTTTTAGGAATAAAGAGCTAAATCTTAGTGGTGAAAAACGTAATGTATGGAATATGTACAAAGATCTTGTAAAAGATCCATTTGATAGAATTCAAAAACAAAACGAAGAACAAAGAAAGAAGAATAAAGAAGAACGAGAAAAGAAAAGATATGAAAGTGGAATAATAGATTTTGATAGAAAAAGGACAAGCCTTGAATTATTTAAAGAAGATACAATCCCTGAAATTTCTAAGAAAATATCTACATACGAAACTCTTCTATTAAACTTAACTGAAGGAGATGGAAGGGAAATACAATCTCACGCTATAAAAACCAATGATACTTGGCTTTATAGAATGGGACCAAAAAACTACATGTCACAAAAAAAACAAGTTGTAGATTCATTAGTAAGTCTAAGGAATAAACTTGAAACCAAAAGAAAAGAAAAAGAAGAAAACACATTTAAAATTGAAAACGCTAATGTTACTGCAAAGATTCAATCGTTTGAACCTCAAGATACTGATGAAAACTTTATTGAAAAAAAGAAGGGTCTTAATGAATTATTAGAAGGTGAAGGACTTAACAAGCTTAAGCCTAGTGACCGAATAGTACAGATAGGAAAAATAGGTAAACACTTACAAAAAATAGCAAGTAGGGAACTTAAGTTTGACCAAAGAAAAGAATATGATAAACAATGGAATAAAATAGATGCTAATCGAAATAATGTATCTGAACTAGATAAGATTATTAGTTCTTTAGGTAACAATAAAAAATTAGGAGATAAAGCAAGTGAACTAAAACGGTTAGCGATTAAGACTAGGAATGCTCAACAAGAAGTAGATAAAAAAGAAAAACAAGCAGATAACTACTCTACACTTTCTAGCTTATGGCAGGGAGATACCATCGTAGACTTTGGTAAACTTCAGACATTTAGAGGTAGAGTTGCGGTAGCTGATATAGCAGAATCAAAACGTGCATCGTTATTCCAAAAGATTGGAGAAAAAGAAGTACAGATATGGGAAAGGTATTTAAAAGGTGAAAAAGAAAGAATTAAAGGTATTCAAAAAAAGGATGAGAAAGAAAAAGAACAAAATAAATTAGATGAAGAAGCACGACAACAAGATCAATACTTTTCAATTAGAGAAGAAATTGTAGTAGATCAAAGGAATAGAAATGATTTAGCTTCTATTAAGAAAAGAGTAAATGGCTTTAGTGCAAAGCAACTTGATAAAAAGCATAAGCAACCACTACTTACTCTTATCGAAGGTTTCCAAAAAAGTATAGACGAAAAAGCTGATGTTGATGCTGCTCCACAAAGACAGAAAACTTACTTTAATACTCAGACTGAAATGATCAAGATGATGGGTCTAGAAGATCATGAAGTTGCTAGAGATAAACTTAGAAAGATAGGAAGTAACATTCCCAATCTTGATGTAGATAAAAAAGGTAAGTCAGGACAACGTGAAAAATTGATGAATATGTATTCTCGATTTATGAGTGCTCTTAATGGTGCAGTTGATTCTGATATTAGAAGTAACGATAGAAAAGGAGCACAAGCATCGGTACTAGAAAATGAAGTAACGAATGGAGAAAAAGCTATTCAAATAGTTGGTTCTATTAACAAAGGATTACAAGAGGATGATCCTGACTTCAATGGGTTACTTGCTCAATTAGATGAAGAAGCAGATTTTTTATTCTTAGTAGGAGGAGATGAAGTAGGATCTAAAAGTAAAAGGATTCTTAGAGAATCTACATACGACAAACTACAGTCTCGTATATTTGCTCGTAGACATGAGCTTAGTGAAGCAAAAAACCAGAATGAAACTGATCCTTCTGTATACATTGAAATAGATGAAGCTATTGACTTAATAAATCAAAGTTCCAAAGTTGAAGAAGTTTCATTACTTGAGACAAAGATTAACACAAAGTTTGCTACAGATCTTACTCTTACTGAATCATCTCGTGATAAACTTATGCGAAGATTGAGAAGCAAACGTAAACCTATGTTTCCTATTTCAAAGGGAAGCATAGAACCAATAACTAGAGGAAGACAAAGAATTAGAAAGGCTTTTAAAATTGACCCAGATTTAATAAGTGTAAATTATGAAGAATCAATTTTTAAAGCATTTGTTTCTGTAACAGAAGAATATGAAGATTGGATTCAAGATAGGATAGAAAATCCACAAGTATACCCTAAATTTTACAATGATCCGCAATACAGAAGAGATCAAGTAGATTTAAAAATTAGAAAACTTCTTACTCAAAACGAAGATCCAGTTGTCCAAGATTGGATAAACGCTAAAGGAAGTGCATTATCATTTACAGAAGCAACAAATAAAAAAATAAAAACACCTAAAAATAGTGATAACAAAACAAAGACTAATTCAGAACAAGCTAAAGTTTTTACTGGAGGTGCTTTTTACGCACCAAAAACTAACACACAACCTGCATATAATCCTTTAACACGATAAAACATGACTGATTTGGTTGAAGAACCTACTGAAGAACCTACTGAAGAACCTTTAGTAGAACCAAAGCAAAACGAGGAAGATTTTAACAAACCTCGTAATACCGATAGAATAGCTCCAGAAATAGATGAACCTATATCTGAAGCTTTATTTAGGCAATTTGATACACAAACAGGAAGTTTTGGAGAAGGTGCAGAACATCATGGTAAATCAGCTATGCAAATGCTTCCTATATGGATGGAATTAAAAAACCAAACAGATGATCCAGATGTTGACAACCTTATCTACCTTTTTCAAAAACGTGCAGAATCAGATAAACCAGAGAAATCTGTTGGAGAACTAATCAGTGATGGTTCATGGGGTGCTATTAAGAGTCTTTTTAATAGTGCTATTGACACTGGAAGAACTCTTGTAGAAACAGTACCTGAAAGAGTTGTAGAAGGTCTTTATAACACTGTTAAAACTCCTATAAACAATGCCATAGAAACCATGTTGTTTACTGCTGGCATGAGTATAACCAAAGATGAAAATGGTTATGCAGTCAGTATTGCACCTATAGGTAAAACTCTTCCTGCTAGTGACATAGATCAAAATTTCTTTGAAGATGCAGATGTAGGGTCAAATTATCAACCTAAAGGTCTAGGCACTCAACTCATGGCAGATGTTGGAGTAGGATCTGCTGAGTATCTTCTTGGTAGTGCTGCTCTTAAACAAGTGAAGTACTTTGATGATGCAGTAAGCGGTATTAAAACTCTAGCGAGTACTGCTGCTGGATCTACACTTATTGGTCAAGAAGAAAACCAAGTATTACCTCAGTTCAACAGTCTTATTGCAGATGCAATGGTTGGCATGGGTGCATCTGAGGATGCCGTAGCAGGACTCAGGGTTGCCAAGAGTAGCAACGAATTTGAAAGACTTATCAGACAGGCATCTAACGGTTTATTTGAAGGAGTCATAGGAGAGTCCTTTGCTAGATTTATCGTTAAATACGGTACAGATGCTTTTAAATTCTTTGATGAGTACTTTGGTGTACTCAAGAGATCTGATGAGGAAAGAGAACTTCTCAGGTATCAGATGAACAATCTTGAGAAAGGGGTAGGATCATTCTGGAAAAACATAACAGATGAGTTTAAAGAGCTTTATCCTAAGAAACCAGAGGATCGAGTAATACCCAAAGAGGACACTCCTTTTACCAGATTAAAACAAGCCTTAGATGAAGTAGATCCTAAGTCAGAAGCAGGAAAAGAAGTAGGAGAAGAAGTACTTACTGAAAATATTCCTAAACCAAAAGCTATTAAAAAGATAAATCTACCTAAAGAAACTACTCTTACAGATAAAGAAATACATACTTATAAGTTTCCTCAAAAAATTACAGCTAAATTAACTGCTAATAGAGATATAGAACAAGGAACTGTAGTTGAAGCAAGACCTACTATTGGAGAAGGAGATAAATTATCTAGGGAAAACGGAGATAAACTTAATCTTATTACTGTTCATAAAGCAAGCGGAGGTAAAAGCGTAGGAGGTGCTTTAGGTTATGATCGTGCGGTTACTCTTAAAAATGTAGAATTTAAAATTAACCAAGAAGCAAGGTACGCAATAGCATCTGGGCAATCTACTAAGTATCCCATGATGACTGCAAGAGGAGAGATTCAACAAGTAGAAGCAAAGTTTAATGGTATTGAAGCTAATTTTAATCCTAAAAAAGATCACCTTCCCAGAATAGTAGAAACAGGACATGCCGTAAGATCCGCAGAAGAAGCAGTACTTGTAGACCAAAGAATACTTCTTAGAGGTAAGATTACCTATTGGGATGAAGCATCTGCACCTAAACCACTTAATCAAGTAGATGTAGAAGGAATTGAATCAAAAAGATTAGCTACTTTTACAAAGACTCATGAACAAAGGGCAGACGGTAAGTGGTACAACAAAAAGACAGGAAAAGAAAAAGAAAATGTACCATTAGAATGGAGGGAAACTACTTCAGAAACAATCTTTAGACCTTCTGAGACACCTAAAGGTACTGGGAAAAAAGGTGTAAAAAATAAAAAACCATTAAAAGAACTACCGTTTACTCCAAATGACTTAGGAAACTACTACAAACCTGGACAAGTTAATTTTGAGGATACTCCGCTAATTAACCTCAGAAATGTAGAGAGTTCAGATGAAATGAAGCAAGCATTAAATGATGCTGCTGCTATGTACGAAAATAAACTTGGTCCTTGGAAGAATGATAAATTAACAAATGACCAAGTAATTGTTGCTGCAGGACACGCACGAAAACATATAGAACAGATGCTTGGGTCCGAAAATATAGATCCCTTTATTCTTAGCCTTGCCAATACAACTGAGGGTATGCCTGTGATGACTTTGGTTGTCAGGGATTACTTATTGGACATTACTGGTGGACTTCAAAGATTCGGTAAGAAGATTGATGATATGCACCTTGCTTATAACAAAGGAGATGGACCAGAGGTTCCTAAAGCAATGCAAGCGGAGTTTCTTAGGGAACAACTTAGATTCCTTAACATGTCTCAGATTATCAGAGGAATCGGAAAAGACTTTGGTAGATCTCTTCAAGCCTACAATATAATGGCTAAAGAGGGTGCAGAAAGAGTTAAGCAGATTGAAGCTATGCTAATGGATGGAGCAGATAACAGTGCTCTTAATGTCCTAGAATTAGCAAGTATGATCGGATCTATGAAGCATCCTGAAGGGATCGCAAAAGTACTTGGTAGAAGTAAAGTAAAGAAAACTTTTGATGCTCTTCAGTACATAGCTATCAATGGATTCCTTAGTTCGTTTACGGATGATGCCGTGAACCTCACTGCTAACATGGCATTCTACAAAATGACGATCCTTGAGGATTACATTATGGCATCCCAGAACACCCTCGAAAAAGGTATTGGGTTAAAGGGTGGAGGAATGCAGTGGGATGAAGTACGTGCAGGAGATTTTGGGACATTACAAGCCTATTGGGAAATGTTCCAAAGTGACTATGCTTATTTTGGAAGAAGTCCTCTTGCTGCTGGTGCTAGAGCATTCAGGGATCTACCACAGAATCCAAAGCAAGCTCATGAAATGGTCAATGCATTCAATACAGACCAACAAGCATCTGAAAAGTTTATGGGGATGGCATTATCAGATCAGTTCTCTGCATCTGGGTTTGGAATGGAGAATACTGGAAAACCTCTTAATGAAATGATTAGAGGACTAACAAATGCCACAGGGTTTGCTATAGGAACCCCAGGACGAACCCTTCTTGCAGGAGATCAATTTTCAAGAGTCTTTTTCTACAGACGAGCACTCCACATGCTTGCGATGAATCGTGCGGTAAAGTCAGGAGCAAAAGGACTTGAGAGATACACAGTGTACCGTGATTTAATTAAGAATCTCCCAGAAGACTTGGATTCTGCTGCCCAAGATCTTGCACATGTGCATTTACTGCAAGAAGAGTTTAAGCCCGGTGGATTCATGGATAAATTTGAAAAATCAAGGAGATCCAAATTCAATGATATTGACCGTAGTTTTGCAACAAACCTCGGTGCAAACATGCTTACTTCCTACATCCAATCTAAAAATCCTTTTCTTAAAACTTTATTTAATGCATTTAAACAAGGTGTTTACGAAAGAGGACCAAGTGCATTTATAAGAATGGGATTAAATCCTAAAAAAATGCTTAATGATCCTAGATATCGTCAATTAATGATGGCACGAGGGTTAACTGGATCAACTGTGTTAGCAATGGGATATGGAGCATACCAAGGATTAAACTTTGGTGAAGATGATGAAGTAGAAATGCAATTGAAAACTGGAGGATTACATTCAACTTACTCTAGAGATTTTGTGTACCAATCAAGAAGACTTCCTCCTACTTTAGACTTTACAAACAAAACCACTGGAGAAACTACAACCTTTCCAATAGGTAGAGGAGATCCCTTTATCACCTTTATTACCATAGGTGGTGCAGTAGGTGAGTATTATGAGCTAGAAAACCAAATCAACGCTATGCGAATGGAGGGGGATTCAGAGACTGCAAGTATACTTGAAGAAGAAAACTACTTTAGAATGTATTGGACTCTTGGATCTCTTGCTCTTGATAAGTCAATGATGAAAGGAATAAGAGATACTTTTGAAGCTCTTAATCCTATGGGGCCAGGGTTTGATCCTAGTAAAGAAGTAGCAAATTATGCTGGTTATTTAAATCCTGCTCAGAGTGCTTTTTCAAGTATGAGAAGGAACGTGCAAAAGGCTACTTCAGATAATATTACTTTAAAGGATATTCCTAAGTATACCTTGGAACAAGGAGCAGATAATGCCACCAGTTACGTAGGTGCAGGAGCATTCATGCCAAACCTTACTGATGAGCAGATTAAAAAGATAAGGTTTGGATTAAGAGTTTGGGAAAACTTAAAAATGGATTTTGCTCAGAAAAATATTTTTAGTAAAGATCCACAAACAGGAATAATTAAACCATTAGCAGGAGCAACTGCGGTATTAGATATGGAAGGTAATGTGGCTCGATTACATGATGTTGCAGAACCTCTTCATAAGAAGCTTTTAAAGCAAATGTTCATACCTTGGCATTCCAGAAAAGTAAAAGAGTCAACTACAGATTTTTTAACGTATAATCTCAAGATTCCTTTTAAGCATCCTAAGAGATGGAAAAACAAAATAGTAAGTGGATATAAAATTCCACTTAACTATAAACAAAGGTATGAATGGGCAGTAGAATTTGGTAAGCTAAATCGCAAAACAATTGGCGATGTTCCATACTACAAAGACTTAGCTAATCAATGGAAAAAGAAACAAAAACCAGATCAAATATTAATTGAATCTGCTCATAAAGATCTACATAAGCAATTAAATGATAATAAAGACGATGCTTTTAACCTCATGGCTAAAAATTACCCAGAACTTCTACTTAAGGTTAAAGAAAAAGAAAAAGCAGGAGGAAAACAAAAAGAAAAAGGATTCATGAAGAAACTCTTAGAAGCATTCTAACCCATGCCAACACCAGCACAAACAGGACCGTTTAGTTACGATGAGTACACCTTTTCTAGCTCAAGTAACAATAGAACCCTGACAATCAACAAATCTGCATTTGATACATCAGTAGGAGAAATACTTGAGGTCTACGTAGCAGGGACACTCCTTGATTCAACCAGTGCTACCGCAGGGTATCCTCAATACACGGTAAACACTAATCAAACTCAGATAACAATTAACGGAAGTGTATCTATTGCAGACAATGCAAGGATACTCCTACAACGTGTATCCAATCGAACAACTAAAACTGTAGACTTTCAACCTGGATCTGTAATTAGAGAAGCAGATCTTGACGGTGCTAATAACCAGATATTCCGTGTTGCCCAAGAAGCAATTGATACTGCTAGAGATGCAATGCCCAAGACTCCATCGGGAGACTTTGATGCATCTAATAACAAATTGATTAACCTTGGTTACCCCGATGCTTCTACAGATGGAGCAAGTAAAGCATACGTTGATGCAGTAGCTTCAGGACAAGGACAAAACTTAGTCTCAGATACTGGTACTTATACTCTTACCAATAAAACAATAGATGTAGATAGTAATACTGTAACTAACATTGAGGTAGATAACCTTAAATCTGGAGTACTTGATACTGATCTTAGTAATGGTACTGCTGGTACGGATACTACCCTTGCATCAGCTAAAGCAATTAAGACTTATGTTGATGCTCAAATAGCAACTGAAGACACAATAGCTGAACTTAATGATACTGAAATAACAAGTTTAGCTGATAACCATGTTTTGTCTTATCATAATTCAAGTAGTAAATGGAAAAACCAAACGCCAGCAGATGCAGGATTAGCAACTACTGATGTTGCAAATTCAAGTGCAATTGTGATGGCAATAGCTTTAGGATAATCATGTCAAAATTTGTAAATATTATTAAAAGTGGTGTAGGTACTGGCAACATAATTGATGCTCAAAGTGAGGCTGCAAAAATAGGAGATCTTTCAGCAATATCTACTGATAAAGGTCACGTACTTATTGGTCTTAATATAGCTAATACTCATGCTACTGAAAATGTCACTGTAGATGTGGCAATAGCTAACAATACTGGTACTCCTCATACAATAGCAGGGTACATCGGGAAAAATGTAGTTGTACCTCCAGGATCTAATGTTGAGCTTGTAGATGGAAAGATTGTTCTTAATGTAAGCACCCAACAATTAAGAGCAAAAAAAGGAGCAAATGGTTCCGCAGATATTATTGTTTCAGTATTGGAGAATGCATAAATGAAAAGACAAGGTTCAGGTATTAACACTGGTAACTATACACCAGTACAAACCGATAGTTCAGGACTCACAGGATACGAAGCGAATAACCAAGGTATCCTGAGAAA
>TARA_R100001463_G_scaffold28672_3_pt1 | contig 14921 bp, 16 predicted proteins | sample TARA_R100001463 | Tara Oceans TARA_R100001463 (sample SAMEA2622242) | marine metagenome | biome: marine biome (ENVO:00000447); feature: deep chlorophyll maximum layer (ENVO:xxxxxxxx); material: "saline water (ENVO:00002010), including plankton (ENVO:xxxxxxxx)" | depth 40 m
TTTGCACCCGTTGTATTACCATTAGCTAAAATTTCTGATAATGTATCAATTGTTTGAACTTGTGAATCTACATATGATTTTATTGCTTTAGCAGAAGCCAAGGTTGTATCTGTTCCTGCTACTGAAGATAAATCTGTGTCTAAAACTCCTAATTTAAAATTATCTACTTCTAAATTTAATATTGTATTGTTGTCTGCATCTAATCCTTTATTTTCAAGTGTTTGAGAGTCTGTCAATGTTGCCACTGTACCATCAATAGCGATTGATATATTGTTATTAGCTATTGTCGTAGTCAATCCCGTACCACCACCTATTGTAAGTGTATCCGTTCCTATAGTTACATTATCATTACTACCACTATCTGCTGCAAGTGTAAGAACTGTAGATATAGCAGCAGTTTGTACATTTGTTATAAGTCCTTTACCATTTACTGTAATAACTGGTATTGCTGTAGTAGAACCAAAAGAACCTGTAGTGCTATTAACTGTAGCTAATGTAGAGTTTAGTGTTGCGTTTGCTAGATTAGTAACAGTTACAGTTCCTGTAGTGTCTCCAGTTTGTGTTATAGTAAAGTCTGCAACATCAAAATTAATCTTTCCAGTTGTATCATTATAAGTAACATCTATACCGTTTTCTGTATTTGATGATACCATAGCACCAATTATATCTTGAGTAGATTCTGTTTCAGTAGTAGTAAACTGTGTTATAGCAGCTGATTGATATGTATGAGAAGCAACAGGCTCTACTATTGCTAGTAAATCTCTTAATATTTGTTCAGAACCATCTGTAAGCGCAGCGTCTATTCTGTCTATTAAATGTGAATACAAACCTATAACTAAATCATATTCCTCTAACTTATTGTTATATAAATCTAGATTGCTAGATTTTGTTGCATCTATATCGGCTTTATATGTGTTTATTTTTGTTAGTAATTCTGTTTGTGTTGGAGCTCTTCTTATAGAAATAGTTTCAGAGTAAGATTTTATGTATTGTAGTGTAAGATACGATGCTGAAGTATGTGTGTATAATACATCTATAGATAACGAGGGGGTGTAATCACCTTCAAAGTAATTTCCGCTATTTACCATATTGACTGTAAGCGCACCAAAACTAGAAGTATTATTCGATGTTATCGCAGCTTCTGCTGCTACTGCTGATGTAGAAGGAAAACTAGATGTTAGTCTTCTTGTTGTTATGCTTTCAGTAAAGTTTCCGTTGTCGTAACCAGTTGTGTTGTCTTTGAAAGAAACTTCTGGTGTAGTCACATCTGATGTATTAGATATGTCTGCAACAGGTTCTGTCCACGTTAAATTAAATGATTTTTGTGCAGTATGCTCTGTGTTGTCTGATTCTCTAGCTGTAAAATTTATAACATAATTTCCTGTAAGAACTTTGTTATTTATATCAAACCTTATGTCTTTGTTTACAGAACCACCTGCTGAAGATATGTCTGGATTATTCCAATCTGTATTTTCTATTACAAAATTGTCAGGGTAAGTTATTTTAACTTGTGCTTTAGATAAAGTAAAACCACTAGATGTGTCTGTTACTTGTATCTGGTAAGTCCCCGCTGTACGATTTACTAAAAACTTTACCGTAAAATTAGCTGCCATATAAACAAAGGTTAAAGGGGTAATATCCTTAGATGAGTACCCCTAACCTTTTCCAAACAACCAAACTATGGGTTGTTTCTTGAAGCCTCCACACGCGTTTCTAAGGCTTGTCTTTCTTTTTTATCTTCTGTTAGTAGATATTCAGCTAATTCAGCAAAAGGTTTTACCCCTATTTTCTTTTTATAAGTATAAATAGTTTTTTTACTTTTGCTCCACACAAATTTACCACTCTTAGCGTCATGTTGCACTATTCCGAGGTCAACTGCCTCACGCACCATAGTTTCTAGTGAGTTTGTTTGTTGTGATGCTATTTTCATAAACTCATCTGGGTTTTCTCCAGCGTATGCTTCAACTTCATTTCTAATAACCTTAATTGGGTCAGATAAAGAAATACCTAAAGCTCCTGCTGTAGTTTTAATTTCAGCGTCACTCATATTTAACGCTTTATTTAAAGCATCTACCACAACTCTTCTGTCTACTATTTCCTCATCTGCATCAGCTTCTTTGTCTAACCTATAAAAAATTTCTTCATAAGTGTCTACTCTATTAGGATTAGATGTATTGTAATTACATAATTCTAAAAACTGATAAAGCTCTCTATCTTGTTTTCTTTTACCATTTAACCTAATAGTACCGCCTGCTGTTGCAAAAAATACTATGTCGCCAAATTCTTCTTCACCTTTAGCTGTAACTCTAGATATAAACGCTATGTCGTAAAAATTATCATCTTCAGGACAATACGCAGAATCTGTTGGTCTTATTTGTCTTGCTGAGGGAATAATCCATCTATGAGGATTATCTGGGTCAGGTTTTATGTTTAACAGCCTATAAACAGCTGTTTCGTTTCTTCCTAATTTTTTAATTAAAGAATCAGGTATGTTATTGTAATTTTTTGATTTCATAATTTGTTTGTTTGTTTTTTAAAAAAAAAGGAGGAGGATACCCTCCCCCTTTAGTGTATAATTGTATTCGTATCTTACGAATCTTTACAATCGTGTTTTACAAAATGCTCACTACCTAGAATTTGTAAACCTTCAATAGAAGTGTAAACAATATCTAAAGTATCAGTTGCGCTTGTAGGAGTAGGAGCTAATCCACCTAGGATTTTTTCTCTAAACCTTGAGTTAACGCCGTCTTGCATTTCTAAGTATCTCAATTGCATTCTTCTTTGCGCACCACCGCCACCATCAGTTTTGATAGTATTAGCAGGTACTAAATACGCCTCATCAGCATATTGAGTAAGGTTTGCAGTAGAAGACACTTTAGGATGACTTAACGCAGAGAATCTCTTCTTGTGGAATGTTCTACCGAACATTTTGATTGAATCAATTCCTAATTCAAGAGCTTTTGCTTTTCCGTTACCAGAACCAAAAGCATTGTACTGAATACCACCACTAACAAATGGTGCTGCTGCTGATAAATCTTCATCGAAATTATTATCATAATCAGCTCCAGCATACATAAAGTATTCTGAAGGACATCTGTTAGCATCCATAGTTCTAGATAATGTTTTATAATCAGCTAGTGCAATTTGATTTGCAGTTCCAGTTTCCGCTGTAATTCCACCGCTGTTGATAATAGTGTCTCTAAGACCAGCAGTTGTGTTAATAGCATTTGAATCTTTATCTGTTAAAGAAGAAGAAGCTCTACCAAATAACATTGCAAAAGCAATATCCATTCTGTGCTTTACAAAAGCATCGTGCTGTTGCTTTAAGAAATAATAAGGCTTTCCTTTGAACTCAACTTCTACTTTAGAGCCATAAGCAATATCAGTTACAGAAGTTTTAGTTTTAAAGATTTGAAGCTTATTGCTTCTTTTTACCAAATTAGATTTTCTCATTTGGTTTACGCCAGTTCCTTCTGCGTAAGCATTTGAGAAAAACGATACTAAGTCTCCGTCAGCTTGTGCAGGAATCGAATCTGAAGCATTAACAGGTTTTAGTACTACAACTGGGTCACTAGCATCAGAAACAGAGTTTACATAAGCTACAACACCGTTGTTAAAAATACATAATTCACCTTCTACAGGTGTAACTCCTTCGTCACTTTCAAAAGTAACTGATACGCTAGCTCCAGCAGAACCTGCATTGACAGCAGTTTTTACTGATGCAGTTGCATACAAGAAGTCATTAGTAGTGTGAAAAAATTCAGTTTGTGCAGATGGTACTGCTGCACCAGTCATATCCATAATGTCAAGGACAGTAGCCTCTTCATCATAAATATCTAAGATAGATTTTAAAATCTCTCTTTGTTCTAACGTATTTGTAAACGATACCGTTGACAAAAACGTAGAGTCAATATTTCCAGCATTTGTTGCCATAATTTAAAAAATTTAAAGGTTAAAAAATTATTTAACTAGCGACTTTAAAAATGCAGTTGGGTCATCTAATGGTGTACTACCTGAAGATTCTCCTTCTACGTCTTTTTTAGTAACTAGTGGCTCTTGGTTTTTTATTTCAGACTCAATAGCCTGTTTACCAAGAGACTTTCCATGTTTTATCACTTCATTTAAAAAACCACTAGGATTTTCTATAAAAGCAATAGTTTTCGCCCATAATCCCCAGTCAACGTTGCCGTCTTTCTGTTGAAAATGTTTTAAAAACTTCTGAGTGTCTACCGCATAGTCAACCAATTTATCTGTATCGTTGATTTCATAATTTAAAGGGTCTAAACCGTCAACTTCTAAAGCAACAGTTTTGTTTTTAATAACATCCTTTAATTCACCACGAACCATTTTTCTTTGGTTTCTTACGGTTTCCTTCATTTCAGCATCGGAAGGTGGTTTCGGTAATTCTTTAGGCTCAAACTCTTTCTGCTCTTGTTTGTACTGAACTCTTAATTTGTTAGCATCTCGCTTCATAAGTTCACCGCCAAACTCTTTATCTTCATCCTCATACTCGTCAGGTCTGTCTAAATAATACTTTTTCAACACTTCCTGCTTAAACAATCGGTCTTTAGCTTTAGGACTCAGTTCTGGATTCTCTCGCTCAAACTTTAACCTTAGTAATTCTAAGTCTCCGACATCATCGTAATTATATTGATATGCTTCCAAATATGGTCGCAAATCTTTATTCTTACTGTAATATTGAACTGCTTTTTTTATATAGTCGTCATCCAACAACTTTGCAAGCTCAACAGTATCTTCATCTACCCCTTCTGGGTAAGATGCCACGTAATCAGAAAAATCTGAATAATCATCAACTTCTTCTGACTTGTTTGTCGTTTGGTCTGTAGGACTTTTTTCTTCAGTTGTTTCTTCTGCATTTTCTACATCAGAAACCTCGTCAGTTTCAATTTGTTCTACAGTTTCTTCACTCTTATCATCCGTAAGAGTTTCTTTTTCGGCTGTTTCAGTACTCTCAGCTTCCTGAGAGTTGTCTTTTTCAGCTTCTACTTCCTGAGTGTTTTCTGCAGTTTCTGCTTCTGTACTCTCAGTTTTTTCTTCTACCTTTTCAGGTACTACAGATTTACCATCTTTAGTAAACTCTGCTAAATTTAATTCGTCTGCCATAATTGTTTGTTTGTCTGTGTAAAATTATTTTTTTTTATTCATTAATATCGTCTTTAGGAGCATTAACCCCTTCTGCTTTCATTTCAGCTATTATCTCTCTGCTGTCTGCTTCTATCTCTTTTTGCTCTATTCTACCAGATGTACGTAGTTGTTCTAGTTCTTTTTCGTACGCATATTTTCTATCCATAAGTTGAGCATCAGTTTCAGCCTTAGCTTGCAGTAATTGCATTTTAGATTGTGTTTCTGCTTGTATTGTTTGTTGTTTTGCTAACTCAGCGTTTTGTGCAGCTTGCTGTTGTATCTGTGCATTTTGTTGCTGTTGTAGTGCTGATTGTTCTTCTGCTTTTTTAAGATTACGTTCTATTCTGTACGCGAGCACTTCTTGTGCTTGTTTTACGTTTTGTAAATTTTCTACTAACAAAGAATCTGCTATTGTTATCTGATTACTTTGTAGTGCTTGTTCTATTCTTTTGTTTAACTGTTCTTTCTCATAAGCAGAAGGTTTATCTTCTAAAATAACACCGTACTCATGCACAGTTATATTTGGTTTTGCTTTGAAAAATTCTATAGAATCAGAACCAAGAGCCTTTACATATCCTTTCAATGTTCCTTGTTTTGCTGCATCTTGTATTCTTAACGTTAAATTATATGCTAATCTTTCTGTTAAGTTTCTTTCTGCATGTTTTATGTAAGAAAGCGCATTGTTTGTAGATTCAGCTGCAAGTGTAGCAACGCCTTTTAATGTTCTAGGGTCTGGCGTAGAACCGTCAGTAATTTCATTAAATCCTAATATATCTCTTAGTAACTGTATGTTTCTATTAATTATATCATAGTATTGTGCAGCCTCATTTCCTAAACCATTGTTTAATTCAGATATAGGTCTCATAGCTGATGGATTACCTTCTTCATCTACTGCTCTGTACACTAAATTACCAGTCTGATTGTATAAATCTATAATGTCTAGCGGTTTCATTGCTTTACCAGCTCTACCTAATGGTACATTTTCTAGTGCACCTATTTCTATCATTATACCTCTAGGTCTAGCACGTAACATTACATTTTGTAGTTTACACCACGCTAATTGTAGTTGGTCAGCTATACCTCTCATTTGTTCACCTAATGAGTATGTTTTCATTTGGTATAAATCTGGAGCTACAATGTGATAAGACATAGTAGTATCTGTTAATCTAGATTTTGCTCTTTTCATGTTTGTACATAATCCACAATCAAAATAATAATCTGTGTCAATTACCCATTTTCCTTTGTATACTACTTTATATGATGTTTTAGAATATTTTTTATATTTAGTGTCTTTTTTTGCTTTGTCTATACGACCAACAACTTTATTCCCTTTTTTGTTTGTTCTTTCTTCTAATATAATATCGTTGACTGAGTAAAACTCCATGTCTAAAACTTTGACTCTTTGACCATCATAATTTTGCTGATGCTCCGCTCCTGTGATTCTTCCGTGATATTTGTCGTTGTTGTATTTGTATTTTTCTACAATTTCGTTGTATACTTTTTCTGTAAACTCATCTCCTGCTTGTTCTTTTAAATCACCTATAGTCATTTCATGTACTTCTCCGCAATAGTGTATATCTTTAAAATCACTGTCTGTACTATAAGACACTATTAAGTTTGACGGGTTTACCCTTTTTATTTTAATGCTCCCTTTGCTGTCAAAAAACTCTTTATAACCACCTATACCAAAATCATGTAAATCTTCAATTACTTTGTTTCTAATACCTTCGTAATCATTTAATTGAAAAACTAATTGTAAAGCTTGCTCCACTTCTTTTGCCATATGATGTTTATAATTAAACTTCATGTGCATGTCTAGCTCTTTAAAATTTTGTGGTGTAGATTCACCTATAGACAAATCATCTACGTTCATTTGGTTTTTTTGGAACTCATCACGCAAAACTATTTTAGCTGCATTCTTAGCGTATACTTTGTCCCTATCTTTATTTGCCATTGGGTCTACAGCTTGCGCAGTAATATTATATCCACTCTTTTTAAGCACACCAAGAGCTATTCTTCTAAATTTAGGAATAATAGGGATTATACTCCAATCTATGTTTACCCATGTTTCGTCATTGTTTGCTGCTTTTTGTGGGTCAATCATTCTTTTATACTTAGTAACTCCTTGTTTACCAAGCATGTATAATTTTATATCGTGGTACTTGTCTTTAGCGTTGTAAAATCCGTCTGGATAAGATTCTTTGTAATCTTTCCATGCCGCTTTTATGTATTTAGAAATCCATGCTTTATCCTTTAATTTAGGATTAATTAAATGCGATGGAAATGTAGCTTTATTATCTATCATATTACATTGGGAATATCTCCCTTATATCGTAGATTCTTTTATCTTCTACTTTGTTTATAATTTTTTTCTTTCCTGCACCAACCAACGTCCATCCTGCTGCCATTGCAGCATCAAATTTAGTTGTGTTGTTTATGTCAAATTTAAGCAAATCTTCTAAAAGTGTTTTGTATATAATTTTTTCGCAATTTTCATATACATAAACTTCTAGTTCTTCTACCATTTGTTGATGTGTTTTTGAGTTTGCAGGCACTCCGTAAGTTCTAGCGTTTGGCAATTTCATAAGAAATTTTTCATAGCCCCTGCTTTCAAAATATTTAATTAAACCTATTTTGTTGTTTTCTGATAATATTTCACAACCAAAAAACACACACATCTTAATCATGTCTTCATAGTACATGTCAGATGTTTGCGGTCTGTATAAATATTCACATACAAACGTTTCGCTTATATCAGAAGCTGCATCAAACTTTGCATATACATAACCTGCTCCGTCAGACATCCTGCTTCCTTGCGCAACTATATTATGGTCAAAAGGGTCAGCTCCTGCAACAAACTTAGTTTTGTTTAATGGATACTTTTTTGTACCCCTTGTTTGCACTGCATTGCCGTGCAAAGAAACATCTATTTTGTTGCTAATGAGAAATCGCCCATTAACCTTTGGTGCAAATATCACAATACTATCTTTTTCTGCGCCTTTCCACAGTAGTTCCCCTTGTTGATACAATTCTCCTTTACCTCGCCAAGTTATGTTCTCTAACTGCTTGTTAAGCTTCATAGCGTCAAACAAACAACTTTCTCCTTCTACCCAAAACGCTTCTTCTATGCTAAATGGGTTTTTTCTTATGTACGAAGCAAGCGCTCTAGGGTCAGATTCTAAAGATTTTCTTTCGTTTTCGTAAAATTCTTGTCCTTTGTTTTCGTCAGGGTGACCGTACTTATCGTAATATAAAGTTCTGTATGCAGGTAAAAAATACCTATACAATCCAGATACTGTTCTGTTGTTTTTATTTTTTTGCGTGTGGTCTGAAGCTTCCCATAATCTTTTAAAATCCTCACCTCCTTGTTCCATTTCTTCTACAGTTGTAGTATATAACGCTTTTCCTATAATAGCTCCATCTAACTGCAAACAAAACTGAACTACTTGATGCCTTTCGTATACGTCTACATCTTTAGTTTTACCGCACTCATCTGCTACATACCTATGCAATTTCATTCCATCGTAGCTATACGCATCTGCAGACTTAAATGTAATTGTAGATTCCAGCTCAGCACCTGGGTCGTACATTTCTACATTACGTCCTCTTTTGTTAGGTTTAAAAAATCTTAACTCTGATTTTGGCGTTACACCCTTTTCTGTGTCGTACACAGGAATAAAAAAATCAGGTAACTGTTTAAATGCAGACACTACACCTTTTGCAAATACATTATTTTTTGAATCTTCTAGTGTTTTAGATTGTATTCCTGCGTATATGTTTTTTGCCCTGGACGTGTAGTCATACAAAAAAGCTCCTGCTCTTACTGTTTTTCCTTGTCTACGTTTTGTAAGTTCAATCATTCCCAGACAGTCTGGGTCTTGTATGCAGTATTCTAAAAAATAAAAAAACTCCATATCTGGTATTCTAAAGTCAGGGTAACCAGTATCTAACCTCCAATGTGTTAAGTAAAAATAATGTAAACCTGTGATGTATGTTGCCTCTCCGTTATTAGAAAACCAAAACCCATTTAATCTTCTATCCCACTCTTGATTTCTGTATGCTTGTAGTTTTAAATCCACAAACTGTGATTCAGACTTTTGTTTTATGATTTCTTTTTTTCTTCTTTCTAATAAGTCTTCTGGAGGTAATGGTCGCTCCCAGAACTGATGTAAGCGGTGGGAAGACCTTCGTGCCACACCACGATGTTCAAATTTATAGGTACTGTTGTTATACACCATTCCTTTGGGTGGTTTGTAGCAGTCGAGTCCGTTGACCTCATATACTGTTGATTTATCATGTTTTTGATACATAAGCTATATTTTCTGGAGATGTTATATTTTTCATAGCGTCTTTTAATTTCTTATCATCTCCATATATTTTTTCTTCATACCCTTCTATTCTTTTTATAATAGAATCACACTCATTCATTAGCTTGCTTTTAATTTCTAATGCCTGTAGTTTTTCTTTATCTTGTCTAAAATCTGTTATAGGGTTCAACAGTTCTTGTTGGTATTGCCATAACACTTCTTCATTACTAACAAGCAATGCCCACGATTTGTGATTTTGATATTTTAAAAAACTACTAATAAGCTCACAAGCTCTTTTATCTGTTAAGTTATATAATTCTTCTAATATTGTTTTGTCTTTTTTTTCACTATATCCAGATAATAAAGCACATTCTACTTTTCTTTCTTGCAACTCCTGATACAATTCACGCATAGGTGTGTTTTTGTCGTACATGTATATAATGTACTTTATAAGTTTTTCTATATCAGGTCTTATATCTACTACTAAACCAAAAGCATCAGTTACTTTGTCAAGGTTTTTTTTAACAATATTTTTCTGTTCATATACGTTTATAAACAATTCCTCAAATGTTTCTTTTGTAAAAATCGCCATTATAAAATTTTTCTTGGTATACAGCATCCAAGAGAAGTATTACTATCTCCTCCTTTTTTACCTTCATTGAACATTAACCACTCTCTGCAAATGTCTTTTAATTTATCCACTTTAAAAAATAATATATCTTCAACATTTTCTATAGTGATGTCTTTTTCTTCTCTAGGTGTATTTTCCTTTAGTATAATATAAAACCAAAATTTTGATTCTGTTGTTGCAATTCCGCTTAATTTACCTCTGCTTTCGTATTCTATAAATATATTATCTGTTTTGTGTGCTAAAAAATCGAGCTTTACTTCTATTGTAGAGTCTGATAATAATTGTGCTATAATGTTTTCTCCTTCTTGACCTAGTTTTAAATCGTATTTAAAATTGTTGTTATGCTCCATTATTTAATTTTGTGTATTTCTATTTGTACTTTGTTGTTAATTTTTACAACCATAGTTTCTTTGTTGTCATCTACCATAAGCTCTCTTCTGTCTGGCAAATCCAATCCATTTAATGCGTTCTCTAAATACAGCTTAGCTTCATCTTTTGTCATAATTATCTAAATAATTTATAAAAGACTCTCTGCTAATCTTTTGGTTTTTATATGTATATGTTTTTTCTCTGTTTGTTTCTGTTAGGTTTAGTTCGTAATCTACATTAGAATATTTAGCTCTGTTGTCTATATCAAAACTTATTGTTTTATTAGAAATACTACTGTATACAATCCAATGTGTTGTAGCTGTTCTTTTAGGACTGTCTGTTCTACCTACGTTTTGCACTGTTATTTTTTTATCTTCATACCCTTTAAAATTGTACCTTATTTTTTTCATAAGCCTAATTTATTAGGTGTCCAGTTATTTATTTTTTTTGTTTGGTTATTTTTAGATTTCACTTCGTTAAAACGAAATGTAATAGTTGTGTCGTTATCAATGTCTTTGTACCTGCAATATACTACTTCATTTCTTGGTACATATACAAAGGCAAAATAATCTATGTCTTTTTCCGTGTATTTGTAAACTGTGTGTCCTGCTTTCTTTATTCTAAAAGTTATGCTATCGTTTATAGATAAAACACATGTTGACTTAACTTGTATTTTAGCTATCCTACCAGTTTTTTTGTTTAGTGGTATTAAGTCTACTTTGCTGTTATCTCCTACAGATGTAAAAACTTCGTACCCTTGTCTCAGCATATCACAGATGACCACTTGCTCTGCAATAATGCCTGTTTGTTTTTTATTCATTTACCCCATATGTTCTTTTTAACTAACAATGAGATTACGCTGTAATTAGCCAAGTCTAAATATGAGTCTTCAAGTGGTTCGTTTTTTGCAGATATATTTTGCTCTAAAATATTATCTACTCTGCTCAATTTGTCGTTTGACCTAAACCATAATCCTTGCAGTGACTTTTTTCTGTTTTTAGCAACTGACAAATCTCTTCCTAACGATATGTTAGATGGACCATAGTCGTGTTGTTTTTTACAAAACGTCACATACATTTCATTTAATATGTTTTTAAATTCTTTTGTTGTTTCTGGAAATTTATTTTCGCAATACTCAACTGATTTTTCTTTTGTCTTCATAGTCGTTTGTTTTTATTTCTACTGTTTTTATTGTTGATGGTGAATGATATATTTTTGAGTTTTTATCTAATTGCATCATAAAACCTTCTCTCATAATAGTTTCTATATATGTTTTAAGTTCTGATGGCTCTCCCCTAAATTTTCTGTCTATTATCAATCCGTCTTTTGTTATTATCTGCACATCAGTATCTGACATATAATTGTGTTTAATAAAATCACTATTTACATCTGCTACCATATTTCTAACGCAGTCTTTAAGTTTATCTACTACATCACCTATTAACATGTAGTGATACTTTTGTCCCTTTGTTTGTTTAATTTCTTCTTCTGGTATGTCGCCGTAGAAAAAAACTATGTACTGATATTTGTTTTCTGGGTATCTTTTGTTAATCATAAACCTATACCCTTTGTCTTTCATATTCTCTATAATATCGCCAGACGCCTCATCTTCTTCAAAAGTGAGGCTATCCAGCGTATTATTTCGCATTAATTCTATTGCGACAGAGATATGTAAAGGCATAGTGCTCAATTTCTTATTTTTTATTTTGTAGTTATTATCTAACAACCAATCTACATATTCGCTTACGTCATCGTTGTTATTATAGTATGCTTCTACAGTATCTTTACCAGATTTAATTTCTACATATTTATACATTTTTTCCAAGTATATATTCTTGCCTACAGGTGTAATATTCTTTCCCTTCTATCTTATTCTCAAACTCAAAGTTAGGCTCTAAATATACAACTTCTCCTCCTTGTAGCATCAGGTCATTGGACCCTATGTGTACAACCTTAGCTTTTTTTGCAGACTTTTTTCTTCCTACTCCAGAAAAAATTCCTGTAGAAGTCAGCCTGCCAGCTATTTTATGACCACCTACCTCTATCTGATTAGCATCTTGTTCAAAATGTGGCTCAAACAAAACCCAATCTCTACACATATGTATTTTTTTTCCTCTTACCATACAGAATATTCTGCTTATATCTACGATGTATAAATCGTCGTACATGTGTGAGTCTTCTATTACTAGGTAATGAAAGTAAACCTTGTCTCCTACTTTAATGTCTTTTTCTGACCTGTTTATTGCTACTACTTCACCGTATATTCTAGCGTTATTCGTCGGATTAAACATGGGGTCTAGCTGTAAAGTAAGTTTACCGTGCGTGACTTCTTCTTCGTATTTACTATCTATTTTAACTATAACTGAATCTCCTACAGCTTTCATGTTTGCAAATTTATATACTTACTGATATTGTTTCATAAAATGTTTGGTCTAATTTTTTTATTTCTGATAACAACTTCTTTTTTTTACGTTTAACTTTACTCAGCTCTTCGGGTGTACTATCTACACCCGTGTTGCATTCTATGCTTGCCATTTTTTCTAAACGCATATCTATTTGTTTTTTTACATACTTATTAGTGTAGTACTTGCCGTAGTTATCTCTAACTTCTTTAACTGTATTATCACCTGCTAGCATATAATGTTTCTTTTTTGTAATGCACCATCTTATTAGACTTTGCATTGTATAAAGTCAATAAGTTGTTGTCTATAGTTACGTGCCAATCTCCCCCTAGTACTTCGTCACTGTATTTAAGAATATTGTCTTCTATAGTATAAGTACCTTCTCTATAGTCAGGATAATCTATATCAAAAAGACCTCTCTCCCAATCTAAGTTTTTGTAATAATAATCATACGTTCCGTCTTCATAAAATATTTCATAAGACTCTCTATTGATGCCTAGTTGTGACTGACAATACTTTGTATTCATGTCTCCTTTGTTTAAAAAAGAACACTCGTCAATCATAACCCACTTTCCTACTAACTCATTGTTAGCATAACTGATGTTTGCAATAAATAATAATGCTATAAATATATTTTTCATAATAAATAAATTTTAATTAAAAATCTCTGTCTATTACAATTCTAGATATAATTTTTATAAAAAACAAATCGAATATAAAAAAAGGGCTATGATTAGCCCTTTTACCCATTACAATGTTAATTGTTTGTGTGTGTATGAATAGTAAACAAAAATAAAAAAAATTTTATAGAATAAAAAAAAATAGTGTAATGGTGTGTGTGTGGTATTATGTAGCGATGTTGGACCATCGAATCGCGTGAGAGAAACCGCGACGCTCTGACCGTGTACCCATGCAAAAAGACAAACCGCAAACAAATAAATATTTTTTTTACAGCTTAACACATCAAAAAACATTGTTAACTAACTAGAAATAAACTTTTCAAATTAATAATGTATTAATATCAAACTATTTTTTATCTGTTGCGCTGTTTCTGTGTGCGCGTCACATAGAACAAACCAAACAAAAACCCAAAAGCAAAACAGCAAACTAAAAGACTAAACCCGCTTATATTCGCGCTCTCGCGATACTCTCGCGAACTCTTGCAACTCTTATGAGTCTTTATATATACTAGAGTATTTAACACCGTTAGAAAGTCTTATTAACATTTTGCGTCGTGTGTGTTCTTTGTGTCTCTCTCTTATAGTCTTTTATATACACATTATATGTCTTTTATTAGTCAACTTTGCGAGGCTAACCTAAAATATTAAGATTAACGCGTAAATAATATAAAATAAAATCATTGTTTAAATACTATTAAGCCACGTTTTAGCCTATTAAATAAAATATGCTATTGTCAATTCGTGTAAATTTATTATCTTTGCATCATGATTAATAATAAAAACACAAACACCGACGCCAACGCCCAACTAAATAACATAGGCGAAAGCGTCTTAAATAATACACATATGACAAACACAATTAAAAACGATTACAGACAATTTTTAAACCTTTACAATAACGACAATGAAAACGCTCTTAAAATTAGAGAGAACGTCAAAGCTTATTTACTTGAATGTATAGAGCAAGAAGACGCCATTCAAGGTCTAGAAGATGATACTTATAAAAGTGACGATTCAAAGTTAAATTATATTTTACAGCGTTTTAATTCTGAATACTGTTTTGAAAATAATATTAAAAGGTTTAAAGGTTGTAGAGTTTCAATAATGGCGGAATGGTTGCAAGGTCTAGCCATTAGCGTTGACTTTTATTATTCTGATATCGTGCCAAAGTTTTGCGAGATTCTTAACCTTGATAAAAAATTTCAAGATAACATGAGCGAGACAATGTATGATTTTTTATGCGATGAATGGTGGAAATTTTTGGCTTTTCATCTTTGGTTATTATGCAAGAAATCAGAGACAAATATAATTCTTGAAAAAGCTTAACTGACGAGAATTAAATATTCGAAACCTAGGCTTTTTGTCTAGGTCTTAAGCAATTTTTAAA
>TARA_R100001463_G_scaffold121166_1_pt1 | contig 14905 bp, 14 predicted proteins | sample TARA_R100001463 | Tara Oceans TARA_R100001463 (sample SAMEA2622242) | marine metagenome | biome: marine biome (ENVO:00000447); feature: deep chlorophyll maximum layer (ENVO:xxxxxxxx); material: "saline water (ENVO:00002010), including plankton (ENVO:xxxxxxxx)" | depth 40 m
ATACTAACAATACTGGAGCTAATAACGTTTCGGTCGGTGTAAACTCTATGTATAGCAATACCACAGGTGGTTTTAATACTGCATTAGGTAGAAATGCATTAACAGCGAACACCACTGCATCCCAAAATACAGCGGTTGGTTTTGAAGCTCTTTTAGCTAATACTACTGGGGCAAATAACGTGGCTTTAGGTACTTATGCGCTTGATGCAAATACTACGGCAGATAGCAATACTGCTATAGGTAGGTCTTCTTTAGGCACTAACACAACAGGCAGTAATAATGTGGCTCTGGGGTATAAGTCACTGTTTGCCAACACCACCGGAACCAAGAATACGGCAGCCGGGCGTGAGTCCGGATATTCACTTACAACAGGAACCCATAACGTACTTTTAGGTCATCAGTCTGGTTATAATATTACAACAGGTTCTAAAAACGTAGTTCTTGGAAATCACAACGGCAACCAAGGCGGCCTAGACATCCGTACCTCAAGCAACAGCATCGTGCTAAGTGATGGGGATGGTAATATTGGGTTAGTTGTTGATAGCAGTCAAAGGGTTTTATTGGCTGGTATGACTACATACCAAACTGCTGGTCATTCATTTTCTAGTAGCCAACAGCAAGTAGTAGCAGCCGGTACTGGCACGTTTCAATCAGTGCAGTTTAGAAACGATAACGGTAAGATAGGAACTATTTCTTTGAGTGGTTCTAATACTTCTTTCAATACATCTAGTGATTACCGCCTAAAAGAAAACGTAGTCTACGATTGGGATGCTACAACTAGATTAAAGCAACTCAAACCAGCAAGGTTTAACTTTATCACTGACGCTGACACTACAGTAGATGGCTTCCTTGCCCATGAAGCCGCTACGGTTGTGCCAGAGGCGGTAACAGGAACTAAAGATGCTGTTGATGAAGAGGGTAATATTGATCCACAAGGAATGGACCAATCTAAACTAGTACCACTGCTTGTTAAAACTATTCAAGAACTAGAAGCACGTATCACTGCGTTAGAAAACGCATAATATCAGTCAAAAAAGGAGAAAGAAATGTCTGATGAAATAACTAAAGAAGAAATCGCAGCGCACTATGTTGCAATGGGTCACAGCGTTGACTTGTTAGGCGCAGGGAAACCTGATGACATAGAAGACGCTGACTGGACTGACATGAAGTCACGTAACGTAGAGCATTTAGAACTAATGAAAGCGAAAGACTTTTGGACTTCAGAAGATATGAGCGCAGTAGATAAGGCTATTGCAGATAATAAGTAACTTAGAAAGGAAATCAAAATGGTAGAGAAAAAAACACAAGCCATCACGATAAACGGTACTGACTACACTGAAGATCAACTTACAGATCAACAAAAGGTGATGGTCAATCATATTAGTGATTTGGAAAGAAAGATTGGCTCAACGCAGTTTAATCTGGATCAACTAAATGTTGGCAAAAACGCATTTATAAACATGCTTGCTCAATCGTTGGAAGAGCCAGTAGAGGTCGCCGCTGAATAAGGTAATAAAAACATGTTAGGCTTTGCACCATTAGGATTAGCCCCGCTAGGTGATGTTGGTGAACAAGAATTAAATTTTACTGCAATTTACAATGGTAATGCCATTGTTGTTCCCAACGCTACAGTTTTTGAAGATGAAAACTTTACAGCGCCTAACGTATTTACTGGTACTGTTAGAATTGACAGTGCAACTTTAATACAAAATTTTGTATTCACAACTTCTGCTATAGATACTGGTTCAGTAGATATTGCGCAGGGCGTATTTGCACAAAATTATGTGTTTGCATCAAGTGAATTGATAACTGCCGCGCCAAGCGTTGGATCACCAACTATTACCCAAAATCATGCTCTTAGCGGCAATAATGTTGACACGCAAAATGTCAGTGTTGGATCGGCGTCAGTGTCGTTGCAAATTGTGGCAAATGCTTCAGAGCTATTAAGCGCAGCGCCAATACTAGATAATGCTGTAACCATTATAAATTATAATGCTCAACCAAATAATATTGCTTCTAGTTCGGTAGATGTAGGATTAGCAAGATTTCCTTTTATGGAAATTTCTGTGCCAGAAAAAACTTACACTAAGCAAACAATTTTAGGGGATAATTGGACTGATGTAACAACCAACGCAGAAACTTGGGTGGATGCGGCGTAACGTGGTAAACCTAAATTAAATTAGGAGATTGAAATGGCAATAAGCATTACAAAACCAACAGTCGGCGGAAACGAGGACACCTGGGGCACAACATTAAATACAGGGCTGACCGCTATTGAAAGTACCTTTAACGGGTCTGGTACTGGTAAGGTTACCGTCTCTCCTGATTTATCAACTCTTACAATCAACGGAACAAATGTAACATCAACGCCGGCAGAATTGAATAAACTTGATGGTTTTACTGGCACATTTGCTGATTTAAATTATGCCAAAGATTTAAACGCAACTGGGGTTACAACGTCAGAGTTTGATAAACTAGACGGGTTAACTTCAAGCACATCGGAGTTAAATACACTTGACGGGTTTACTGGTACTGCCACAGATTTAAATTATGCCAAAGATTTAAGGGCAACTGGAGTTACAACGTCAGAATTTGATAAACTTGATGGTTTAACTGTTACAACGTCTGAATTAAATGTTTTAGATGGTAATACTTCCGCAACGTCTACTACAGTGGCGGCGGCTGATAGGGTTGTTTTGAATGACAACGGAACCATGAAACAGGTTTCTATGTCAGACATTGCAACATATACAACTTCTCAAGTTTCCACATCAACTGTTAATAACCCAACAATTACAATAGACGCAGGGATGAATATAGATGGCGGTGGAACTTTTACACTAAATCAAGCTGGCAACACAACTATTACGCTAAACCACACCGACACATCAGGCCAGGCAAGCGTTAACAATAGCGGATCAACCTACATTCAAGACATTACACTTGACGGTTTTGGGCATGTTACTGGAATAACGTCTACTGACGTTGCAAGTAATATTAGTAGCAGCGGTTTTAATAGCGCAGGATCAGTTGTTGGTGCTTCTGTAAGATCATCAACGCAAGTAAGTTTTAGTACTGGTATTTCTGTTCCAAATGGCAAAACAATTTTTGGATGGGGTTCTGATCAAAGCAACATGGGTCTTGCTTGGCGAAGTAATTGGCAAGGATCTGTCCAGAGCCTTACAAATTATGGCAATCCCTTCACTAATAACACTGGCAGTGCTGTAACCGTGTATGGGTGGGTTAGTACTTCTGGAAGCGCTACACGATCCGCAGTTTACATGATGTTTGGATAAATTAGATGCCATTAGTTCCACTCAAATTACAAGCCGGTTTTTACAGAAACGGAACAGAGTTTGACGCTAGTAATAGATGGCGTGATGGTAGCTTGGTGCGGTGGCGTGATGGTTCTTTACGACCCATTGGTGGATGGCAAGAAAAGAAAACAGGATTTAGCACAAACCCAATTCGAGGCGCTCATGCATGGGAAACAAATAACAATACCGCTTACTTTGCCGGTGGCAGCCACAACGAATTAAAAGTAATGACAGCATCAGGGACAGTCACAGATATTACAATTTCTGGGCTTGCTACTGGTCGAGAGGATGCTGCAATTAATTTAGGGTACGGCGGTGGGTTTTACGGCCAAGGATATTATGGAACCACACGCCCATCAACAGGAACATATTCAGAAGCAAGCACCTGGTCGCTGGATAATTTCGGAGAAGAGCTGCTTGCCATTCATTACGATGATGGCCGGCTATTAAGGTGGGATCTTAATCCCTCTAATAACGCGGCAGTTGTCTCTGGGGCACCAACCAATAATCTCGGTTTAGTTGTTACTGAAGAAAGATTTGTTTTTTGTCTGGGAGCCGGTGGCAATCCTCGCAAAGTCCAGTGGAGTGACAAGGAAGATTTAAATACTTGGACGCCAGCGGCTACAAATGAGGCAGGAGATATTTTGCTTCAAACTTCTGGGCAGATTATGCAAGCTATTAAAACCAGAGGCCAGACGCTTATCATAACTGATTTAGACGCGCACAGTGCAAAATATCTTGGACCTCCATATGTTTACGGTTTTGACAGAGTTGGAACTGCTTGCGGCGCTGTTTCTCGCATGAGCGCTGTTGATACTGACATGGGTGCATTTTGGTTTGGTCAACGTGGATTTTTTAGGTTTGACGGTAATACGGTTTCAGAGCTGCCTTGTGAGGTGCATGACTATGTATTTGATGATTTAAATACAAATCAGCAAAGTAAAATTTGGGCTTTTAGTAATTCAGAATTTTCTGAAATATGGTGGTTTTATCCTTCTGGTAATAGTAATGAAATTGATAGATACGTTGCTTACGATCTTCTAGAAAATCATTGGTTAATAGGCAATCTTTCCAGAACAGCAGGAGTTCCGCGAGGTGTTTTTAGACAGCCTTACCTAGTTGGGCATAATTCTGCTAGTGATATTTATTCCCACGAAACTGGATTAAACTACGACAGCGGCTCTGTGTTCTGCGAGACTGGCCCTATTAGTCTAGGATCTGGGGATAACATAGCTAAAGTGACGTCAGTCATTCCAGATGAAAAGACGCAAGGTGACGTTGATTTAAAATTTAAAACTAGGTTTCACCCAAATGATACAGAGACAACACACGGCCCGTTTAATCCATCCAATCCTACATCAGTAAGGTTTTCTGGTCGTCAGGTAAGAATGCGTGTCGAGGGTGATAGGCTTGCACCTTGGCGAGTTGGAGCTATGCGCCTTGATATGAAACCTGGAGGGCGCAGGTAATGCCAGTTACGCCGCCGGTCATAGGCACAGATGTACGCCAATGGGGTCGAGAGCTTAATCTGTTTTTGTCACGAAATTTAGGAAAATTGTTTTTCAAATCTTCTGGAGACATACCAGCGGAAAACGGAATATTTTTATGGGATAATGAAAAAGGATACCCAGTTGTTTCTGCGAGCGGCGCATTTCGCCAGGTAGCAATGAAGCAAGCAACCCCCTCCTCGTCTACTGGAGCGCCTGGCAACAAAGCTGGCATGATAGCTTGGGATACAAATTACATTTACGTCTGCACGGCAGACCATGACGGAAGTACGGCAATATGGAAAAGAGTAGCGCTAACGACTTTTTAGGCACTAAGGAATTCGAGCGATGCAAGCCTTACATCGAGGCAGCCCTAGAGTATACGGGGGGAACGCATGACCTGATCGACATTTATGAGGGGCTCTACAAAGGAACGATGCAATTATGGCCGGCAGAAAAGAGCTGCTTGGTGACTGAAATTATAACTTATCCAAAAATGAAAGTTTTAAATATTTTTCTTGGAGGCGGCGATCTCACGGAAATTTTAGGTATGCATGAAGACGTGATACGGTGGTCGAAAGACCAGGGATGCACGGCGTTGAACATGACTGGACGATTTGGATGGAAAAAACCGTTGTCGAAGCATGGGTGGAAGCCCATGCATTCGTCGTATGTTAAGGAGATATAAGAATGGGCAAAGGCGGTTCAACTACAACTCAGGAAATACCGGCATGGTTAGAGGAAGCAGCTCGCCGTAATCTAAATCAGGCTGATCGAATAAGTCAGATCGGCTCGGTTCCTATGTCTTACGGTCCGACTGTCGCTGCTTTTACGCCCATGCAGAATTCTAGTTTTCGAAATACTGCAAACATGGCAAGTGCTTTTGGACTAGATGCGCCAACCGGAAATGCTGTAACTGGCGGCATGGACGCGCCTACAACTTACGCAAACGGCGTAAGCGCCTATTCAGCTTTGCCAATTTATAATCAAACAATGGATGAATTTAGATTAGACCGACCTGGCCAGGCGTCGTACATCGATAGCTTTTTCATTGATCCTTTTACTGGTGATCCAGGCAGCAATGTCAGCAATGTCGGTAATATTGGAATGACAGATCCAGTCAATATGGGCGGCCAGCCGGCCCGACCAAGTCCAACGGACGACACGGGAACATTAGGATTTACCAACCCTGGAAATAGAACAAACTTTGCTGAAGGTATTTCAGATGGAGCTCTTGGTTTTGCAGAAAATGCAAATAAAGATGTTTTTGCCATTGGTTATAAACCTGGTCAAATGTCTCCGCGTGAAGCTGCTGAAAAAGGTTTAACAATGCGTGACGATAATCCTTTTGATTATTCATTTAGCGATCATTTTGGCGCAATGGCCAGCGATGTAAAATCAATGCCAGGAAAAATTAAAAAGGACATAGATGAGGCCACAGTAATGTGTACCGCGTATTACGAGATGGGAATGCTGCCAAAAGAAATTTGGAACCTTGATAAACGGTATGGGGTCAAAGTTTTTAGAGGAGATCCTCTACTCCTAGAAGGCTATCATTTGTGGGGAATTCCATTAGCAAACTTTATCCGTAAAAAGACATTCTTTGCTGGTATCGCGCGCGCAATAATGTGGCCTATTGTTAAAGCCTGGGCGGAAGAAATGGCGCACTGCATGAAGCCAGCAAAGTACAAGGCTAATTATTTTGGCAAAGCAATAAAGCTTGTAGGCGAACCGTTTAGTCGTTTAGTAGGCAAAATTTATAAGTACCAGATACATTTATCGGGCAGAAAGGCGGAGGCTTAACATGGCAGGACAAGGCGGAAAAGGCGGCGGAGCAGTCCAAGCGCCAAATAGTGGTACACCTAATCTAGCTCGACCAGGTGGCGGCATGGGCTTTATGCAGCCAGCAAACACTGGAGGCAGCGGTATTTTACCACCAGGATCAATGTCTACCGCTGACATGGGCCAAGATGGTATGAGCACAACAGAAAGAAATTTTATAGAACAATACGGGAAACCGTTTTCTCAAATGACGCCTGACGAGCAATTTGCTGTTCAAAACCCCCAACAAACGGGAAGTATGCCAAGACAGCCAATGTTACCACCAATGCAGCAACCATTTAACGTAAATAATGCGGCGGCTACTGGTTTGCAAAACAGCATGGGCGCAACGACAAATTTACTAAACAGTCCTATTAACCAAGGCGCCTACGCAAACGCGGCGACTATGGGCCTGGGCAACTCTATGGGAACGACGGCTGGCCTGACTTCTGGTTTATTAAATCAAACAGGTTTTAGAAACGCTGGCACGGCTGGGTTGGGTCAATCAATGGATACAACCTCTAACATTATGTCGGGGCCATTAAACGTAGATCAGTTTAACAATCCATACACTGAACAGGTCGTCGATACAGTACAGCAAGATATTGAGCGTCAACGTCAAATGGCCATGAATAATTTAGGAGCTCAGGCTCAAGCGGCTGGCGCTTATGGCGGATCCCGACAAGGCGTGGCTGAAGGCGTGACCAACGCTGAGTATGGCCGTATGGCTGCAAACGCCCTCGCCCCACTACGGATGCAAGGCTACAACACGTCTGTCGCAAATGCGATGGCTGATCGAACATCACGCCTGGGAGCTGCTTCTCAGCTTGGAAACTTAGCAAATACAACGATAGGCAATGCGTTTACTGATAGAAATCAGATGCTCGGCGCTGCCGGTCAACAAGGCAACCTGGCTAACTCAATGCTTGGCAATGTGTTTAACGCGCGCGGCCAACAAATGGGAGCTGCCGGTCAGCTTGGCAACTTATCTAACCAGGCGTTTAACACGGGTCGAACAATCAACCAGGATTTATCTAACCAGGGATTGTTACAGCAAAGCTTACAACAAGCTCTCATAGACGCTGCTAGAGGCGATTTTGGTAATTACGCGCAATCACCCATAAATTCATTAAACGTGCCGCTGGCGGCGCTTGGAGCCTCTCCAAAGCCAATGAGCTCCACAAACACACAAAACCCAGGATTATTAGGAGCTTTAGGCGCTCTTAATTATATTATAAATCCTGGCGCAGCGGCGATACCGTTCGGCTAATGGATATAGCCCAGGGCATATTATCGACGGCCAACGCTCTAGGCATTAATCCGATCGATTTAGCGACGGCTATTTCTTACGAAACTGCCGGCACGTTTGATCCGTTAAGTGTTGGCCCGACGACTAAGTATGGTCAGCATCGAGGTTTTATCCAATTTGGAGAGCCCCAAGCAAAACAGTACGGCGTAAGCTTCGAGACACGTCCGCAAGCTATATCAACTCAGCTCGGCCCTGGCGGCGGTATATACCAGTATCTTAAAAAAGTAGGCGTTAAGCCTGGAATGGGCTTGAGGCGGATATACTCAGCTATCAATACTGGCGGTGTTAACAACTTAAATATGACTGACAAAGCCTCCGGTGGAATGCCTGGAACAGTTGCTGAAAAAGTAGCCAGCATGGGGCCACACAGAAAAAATGCACAGAAATTTATGGAGCTTGTAATGCAAAACCAACCATTGAACACAGCGCCTTTGCTGGGTCCACTAAATGACAATAAACCTCCTATGCAAAATCCTACGGGAATGGATAAAAACCCTTTGTTTAGCATGTTGGGCAAAACTGTTGGCGGTGGGTTTAATAAGTTGAAAGACGCGGTGACAGGCAAAGATCCAGACGCTTCAGATCGCCTTTCAATTGCTCTCATGTCGTTAAGCGGCAATCCAACGCAGCTACAACCTTTGATGGCAATGGCTGCCCAGGACATTAAGGATCGTAAGACTAAGCGTCTAAATAACAAAAGCCTAGAATATATCAGACAAGTAGATCCTGAACTGGCTAAGCTTGTTGAGAATGATCCAAGATTGATGCAGCAAGTTCTTTCCCAAGCAATGGCGAAGCAGCTTGGCGGAAACAAAACCGTAATGTCGGCAAAAGAATTAAACGAAAAATTTGGATTAGAGGTTAAGCCTGGCGCTTATAACGTCGTTTTAGACAGAAATGATGACATTGTAAGTTACAGCGCAACTGGTCAACCAAACAAAAATATTTTTGGAGAGGAAGTAGCAAAGAAACAAGCAGCTAGATGGAGTACTTTATCTGCAAATTACACCCCTGCGCGTCAAAAACTTGCAGATATTGAATTGTTAGAGAGATTATTAGCTGACGTAAATACTGGTCCTTTGCAAGCTATGTCGCAATTTGCAAATAGTTTTGGAATTGATTATCGGTCAGCTCCAGCCGCTGCCGCTCAAGCATTAATAAGTAGGTTGGTTCCTGGGCAGAGACAGCCAGGTTCTGGTCCTATGTCTGACGCTGATTTAGATTTATTTAAACAAAGTTTGCCAGCCTTAACAACTACTGTTGAAGGTAACCAGCTCATCGTAAAAACTATGATTGCAATAGGTAGGTATGAAGTCGAAGTCGCTCGTATTGCTAACTTAGTTGTTAATGAGGAAATATCTCGTCAAGAAGGGCAAAGACAGCTTGAAGCAATGAATGATCCACTAGCTGAAGTTAAAGCTTTTCTAGGAACTGGCGGCGCAAATGTTAATCCAAATGAACTTACAAGAGACGAAGCCACTGAGGAGTTAAGCTAATGACTTACGAAGAGGCTATTAGAAAACGAAATGCGGCGTCGGTACTTTTTAAACTTGAGGAAGACGGCAGTATTACTGAGAATGAGCAAAAAGTTTTAGATAATTATCGTAAAAATACAGAAGCGATAGTAAACGAAATTGTCGAAACTCAGGCTGGTTATGCCGGCATGAAAGCCCAAGCAACATTTAATTTAGATGACGAGATCTACGGAGCTTACAAGGCCGCTACAGATTTTTTAAAAAATGGAGATTTGCAAAGTGCCAAAGAAGCATACGCCAGGCACAGAGATTTAGTACGTCAGAAAAATGAAATGTATAAATATTCTGCCCCAGAAGAATACAGCAAAGGCCAGCTTGTTGGAGGTGCTGGCACGATGACAGTAGGCTTGGGCGTGCCGCAAGGTTTAAACCTAGCTAAAAACGCTTCGACTATGCGTCAAATGCTTACTGGCGCAGGAACAGGCGCAGCCTTGGCATCAGCTCCTGAGTTTGGCGCTGGCGAAGGCGGCTTTATGAACCGAGTAGATAACGTTGGCTTTTTAAATCCTGCTATTGGCGGAGCTGCTGGAGGAGCTGCTCCAGTTGCTGGAAGAGCTGCCGAGGGATTAAAAAATATTGCTCAAAATTTGTATCGTGGCGCTCAAGATGGTTATCAGGGTCAAGCTCTTCGAAGAGTTGCAAAGCAAGTAAAGAACGCCGAAGACAGCGGAACGGACGTAAAAGCATATTTAGACAGCTTAGGTGAGGAAGGTATGCTGGCTGACGTCGAGGGCGCCCCACAAGGCTTAGCTTCCGGTATAGCAAACATCCAAGGTCAAGGATCCAACACGCTGAGAAGAAATATTCTTAACAGATCTAAAGGAGCTGGAGCTCGTATTGAGACTGATTTTGACAAATATATCGATCAACCAAATGCTGGGTTTTTAGCTTCAGTAGCAAACAAGCAAAACAAAAACGAAGTCATCAGTCCTATGTATGAAAAGGCTAAAGCAAGTACACAAAAATTTGACGTTCAAGATATAAGAGACGCAATTGTGGAAACTTCTGCCGACGCATCAAAAAGATCAAAAGCTGCCTTAAACGAGCTGTTAAGTGATTTAGGTGAAGACGGTAATTTATCAGCAATAAAATTGCATAACGTAAGGGTCGAATTAAACAACTCAAAAGATTTAGCTTATAGAGCTGGCGATACCGGTGTTGGAGCAAATTTAGGAGTTTTTCTAGATAAAATTGACGACAAGTTAGACGAGATAAATGGGTACGCTGTAGCTAGATCTAAATGGGCTGAAGCGAGTGCGATAGATCGTGCCATTGAGGATGGGGCAAAAGCATTTTCTGGCGGCAAGGCGTCGGCCATGAGCCCTAAAATGATGGAAGCAAAATTAGCCAAAATGACAGACGCAGAACGAGATGCATTTAAAGCTGGAGCTCGCGAGTACATTGGCGCTTTGATGGGAACATCAAGAAACGACGCGGCGGCTGCCTGGGCAGAGTTTGGCAAAAACTGGAATGCTGAAAAATTAGAAATGATAATTGGGCGCACGAATGCTCAACAAGTTACCAGGCGCTTAATGGCCGAAGCTGAATTTTCTAATACAAAACGAATTGCGATTGACGGATCTCAAACTGCATTTAGGCAAGAAGCTAAGAAAAGCGTCGGCGACTTAACTGATGAAGCTACCGGCGAAGTGCCAGGCGTATTTACTAGAGGAAAACGAGCGTTGTTTGACGCGCCGATTAATTCACTAATTGACGAAATTTTATACAGCAACACCAGGGGCGGCCTTAACAGGCAAATCGGTGAAATTTTAACATTGCAGGGCCGTCAGCGTGACCAGGTTGTCTCCACCCTGCTTGACGAGGCAGCTCGCATGGGTGATCGAACCAAAGTGGATAAAATACTTAACGCACTATTTTCAACTGCCGCCGGCACTACTGCCATCCAAAAATATACGGGAAACAGCACCAATGGAAATTAGAGAAAAAACTTTTGACGAAATTGAAAGCATTGTTTCGACGGCTATCGAGGATGCGGTGGACTTTGTGGAAACAGAAATCAGCGAGATAAGAATAAAGAACGCTGAGTATATGGATGGAAAAACTAAGCTTGGTTTCGAGGAAGGCCGGAGCCGTGTAGTTTCCAGTAAAGTGAGAGACACAATTCAAGCCGTCAAACCTAGCATTTTGCGTGTGTTTATGAGCACCGACAAGCCGGTAGAATTCGTACCAAAAGGTCCGGAAGACGTGGCGATCGCTGAGCAAGCGACAGATTTTATTCATCACGAATTCCAAAGGTTAAACGGCTATAAAATTTTAAACGATTTAATCCATGACGCGCTGGTGAAGAAACAAGGAATAGCCAAAGCGTATTACAAGACTTACCCAAAAGCCAAAATCCATATGTTTACTGACCTGACGGCTGACGAGCTGACCTTGCTGGTTAACGAGCCAGGCGTTGAAGTATTAGAGCAATCGTCGGAAATGGATGAGCAAATCGACGCGCCATATTTCAGCGTTAAAATTCAACGTACAGAAACAAAAGGCGAGCTTTGCTTAGAGAGCGTTCCTAGTGAGGAGTTCTTTATTTCAAGGGAAGCCAGGGATATTGATAGTGCCTATTGTGTTGCCCACCGCACCGAAATGAGAGCTGGCGACGTCGTGGAAATGGGTTTTGATCCAGAAATCGTCTACGACCTGGATAGCTTTGACAATGACACTGGCGTCTTGCAGGAAGAAAAATCTCAGCGACGCGGCTACACAAACAACAATGACGATGATGAAAATGCATTAGATCCGGCAATGAAAAATGTTCTTATTACGGAAGCGTATATGCGGATCGATGTAGACGGCACCGGCGTACCAGTTTTGCATAAATTTGTCATGGGCGGCACGTCGTACAAGCTGATGGACTACGAGCCCTGCGAGCGTGTTCCGTTAGTTAAGATAGAAGTCGATCCGGAGCCACATAGCTTTTATGGTCATTCTTTGGCGGAGAAACTATGCGACGACCAGGACGCTGCGACGAGTGTCTTGCGCGGTGTTTTAGATAACGTGGCCTTAGTCAATTCTCCACGAATGGGTTTCGTCAATGGCCAGGTCGCGATTGACGATCTCTTAAACAATGAGATTGGCGGCCTTGTAAGAATGAACCAACCTGGAGCCGTGCAGGATCTCAGCGTACCTTTTGTCGCTGGGCAAACATTGAGCGCCCTCACCTATTTGGATAAGATGGTCGAGGCTAAATCTGGCGTGACACAGAATATTGCATTAAATCCTGACGCCCTTCAATCCACAACAAAAACGGCAGTATCAGCGGCAGTCGAGGCGGCAGCCGGTCAGGTCGAGGTGATGTGCAGAAACATAGCTGAAGGATTTAAAGATCTGTTTAAGTTATTGCTGGAGCTGACACACAAAAATTTCGATGAAGAAAAGATTATGAAGCTTAACGGTGTGTTTGTGCCTGTCGATCCAACAGCGTTCGATGTGACTTACGACGTCAGCATTAACGTCGGGTTAGGAACAGGCCGCGAAGACGAGCGCGTAGCGGCTCTACAGCAAGCCTTACAGCTCCAAATGCAAGTTTATGGTCAGTATGGCGCGCAAAACGGTTTAGTTAGCCTGACGAACATCAGAAACTCCCTGGCGGATATATTAGCCGTCAACGGCGTTAGAAATAGCGATAGATATTTTGCTCCTATAAACCAAGAGATTGAACAGCAAATGCTCGCACAACAACAACAGCAACAGCAAGCAATGTCGCAACAACAGCAGGATCCAAACGCGGCGTATCTCCAAGCTGAGCAAATGAAAGCGCAAACTAAAGCTGGAACCGACATGGCAAAGCTACAACTGGAAGCGGCCAAGGCAACGGCTCAGGACGACCGTGAGCGCGATAAGATGGCTCAAGACCTGTTTATTAACGCTGCTAAGGTTGCTGGTGAGTATGGCAAAACAGTAGATGTGGCGGCCATCAAGGCCGAGCAGGATAAAATGCGTACCGTTGCCGGTATCGCGCAGCAAGGAATGAATAATGGACAACAGTAATATAAAAGCGGACGACGCAAAATTTTTGCAGAAAAATGGCACGTTCCAACTATTGCTGAAAGAGGTTCGCGAAAACCAGACAAAGGTTTTTGCAACAAGTGCCGCCGACGAGATCGAGCGGCGTGAAGAGGCTCATGCAATTCTGCGAGCCGTTAACCAAATAGAAGCGCACCTCGACGCCATAATTACGGCAGAGACGCTCCTACAATATAGAAAGAGTTAGTACCGTGGCAGAAGCGACTAATCAAATGACAGAAGTTCTGGAACAAATTTTAAATGTACCAGATACCCCAACTGAAACAGAAGCTGTTGAAACAACTGACGAGGCACCGCAAGAAGCGATCGAAGCAGTTGAGCAGACAGAAGAAGTAGAAGTAGAAGAAGAAGCAGACGACGACAGTGATTTATTGGAGTTCGAAGCAGACAATGAGGATATCGAAGACGAGCAAATCGACGCTCCCATAGAGCTTTCTGATGACCTGGAGATTGAATACAAATCGGACGGCGAATTTAAGAAAGCAACCTTGGGGGAGCTGAAGCGAGGAGCAGCCGGACAAGACTATATCCAGCGGCGAATGCAGGAAGTTTCTGGGTTAGAGAAAGATCTCAAAACTCAAAACGACCAACTAGCCGCACAACGCCAACAAATGTTGGATTTTTTCAACCAAGCGAAAGACCAAGGCTTGCAGGAGCCTGTTCCACCGTCCGCCGACCTGTTTGATAGCGACCCGATCGCTTACATGCAGGAGAAGCTAAAATACGACGAGAGCAAAACTCAGCATGACGCCAAGGTCGCTCAATTAAACCAGCTCCAAATGCAGCAAAACGCTGCACACGAGCAACGGTTGCAAGAGTACACGATGGGCCAAGCACAACTGCTAACGGAGAAGCTCCCTGAGATTGCGGATCCCGACAAGGGCGAAGCGATTAAAAAGGGCATTGCGGAAGCAGGAGAATTCTATGGGTTTACCGCCGAGGAATTGGGATCGGTAAGAGATCATAGATACATCCTGGCGATGCATGATGCGATGCGTTACCGACAATTGGTTCAGAAAAAAGCCAAGGCCACCTCTGTTAAAAAAGAGAGCCTGGGAACTGTAAAAGCTGGGGCGAAAAAGAAAGCAACCGCATACACCACCAAGCAAAAAGCAAAGGTGAAAACGAGTATGCAAAAATCTGGCTCCGTCGATGACGTAGCTAAATTTCTCTTGTCGTAACGAAAGGACAATACAATGGCTGTAGCAGCTAATACAAATAAGACGTATGACGTCACAACCATAAGGGAAGACCTCTCCGAAGCAATGGCGAGCTTGACCCCAACAGACACAATTTTTATGAGCACAGTAGGCTCACGAAATGTCGATAACACTTACTACGAATGGTCAGAAGTTGATTTGGCCGCAGTAGACACCAGTAACCGCCAACTAGAAG
>TARA_R100001463_G_scaffold82651_3_pt1 | contig 14900 bp, 17 predicted proteins | sample TARA_R100001463 | Tara Oceans TARA_R100001463 (sample SAMEA2622242) | marine metagenome | biome: marine biome (ENVO:00000447); feature: deep chlorophyll maximum layer (ENVO:xxxxxxxx); material: "saline water (ENVO:00002010), including plankton (ENVO:xxxxxxxx)" | depth 40 m
GATCATAATCTATTGCCATTGTACTTCCTCACTTATATACGATTTGTTAACTGATGTTGCTGCCAACATATTCTGTCTCTAATGTAGCATTAGTACATTCGATAAAGCATTCAGGATGGTGTGCATCGTAAACCACACCCCACTTATAAGTGCCTGCTGCTAATACTTTGGTGTATACCATAGGGTATTGACGACGATAGTATGGATCATATATATTCGCACCATAGCCGTCACCTGCTGCGCCATCCCTCATAGGATCCTGTACTACTGGCCCTTGCCAGCTTGATGTTGTGCCTCCTCCAGATGAGAACGAACATTCATCATAGAAGTATCCTTTTGATTGGAATGCTTCTGTTGTTTCTCCACCATCATCTGTCATATATAGGTATGTGGTATACAGATGTTCTGGGTATACTGATGTATCTAATACATACTTATTAACTGCTGGTGGGATCCTTACATTTAAAAAACATCGATAGGTAACTAACGCTCTGTGTTCTAAAGTAAATTCTTTCATAGTTCCAACTAGGTGGCCTATCTGGGAAGCTATCATTGTATCGGGTGGTGCCGCTGCTCCAGTCGCTTGGTTTGCCCATGCGCCTGTAACTTCTTGTTTACTTGTATTACTAAACGCAGTGAAGTTTCTGGGCTCTACATCCTTAAAACTTCCCCATCCATCACCGCATGTAAACTGATGATCATTTCCTGCTACTAAATTAATCTCGCCTTTAACTATCTCTGGTGTATCTACTGAATCATCAGGGATATCTGCGGATACAATACCTGTATCTATGTATCGTCTAGCATCCTCAAAGTTTTCCATAAGGTTTTCCGCAATCGCATCTTGCCCAGTTGTTATAGCGTTTTGTTTTACATATGCCATGCTATGCTCCTATAATCCTAGCGTCTTGCGTCCAGTTCTCTAAGCGAATAGTATGATCACTATCTTCTACTTTGATCTGTGCACGGATTCCTGTTATGGTTGTAGTGTCAGCAAATATCTCGCAGAAGGTAATACCATATCTACGGAAGCCATTAATAGGTTCTGAATTACCAGAGCCCCTATTAGTTCCAACACTATTCCTAGTATCGTATCCCATGTCTACCCATGAGGATCCACCTGTCTGATATTGTAGCTTCATCCACCAGTAATCCTCACCTGACTTACCATCAAGGCCATCTGCCTCTGGATATACCACAACATTAAAGTGATACCTTAATACATCTCCAGCATTTACTGTTACTGCTGTGAATGTTTGTGAGGTTGATCCATTATTGCCGTGTGCTATGTCAGCATAGCTTTCACTATCATATCCTGTCTGTGTGTTATTAGTATTTGTTCTACTTGTTCTGTATTGAATCAATGGTTTATCAGACCACTTGAAATGCTTAGTGGTTACCCATTCAGTCCTAGTATTGTCTGATACTATTGCTGCTGACTGTGTAGCCAAGTCATCAAAGTAATCATCTACTGATCCACCACTGTTAGATGGTGAGCCTTCTTTCTCTGCGTTGTATTTTAAAGTACCCATTATCTAAATTGATTCCTTGCCCATAGGAATATCCCTGAGCATATGTATTGCTGATAAGCATCGTTCGTTGCTGTACCTGATGCGACACTGCCGTCTTTAAACACTAACTGATCTGCCATCCATTTAACTTCAATGCTAACAAATTCAGTTCCTATCGGTGTGCTGAACGGAATGTCTACTGTGTATGATCCGTTATTAAGTTCTCCAGATCTACCGCATAATATGCCGTTTACAAATACACCTAGCTCATGCCAGTTGCTTTGCCCTATATTAAATTCTGCACCAACATTGCCGCCCTGACCATACTGGTTTCTTGCTCTGCCTGATCGTCTCTCAACGCTAGCAGTAACCCCACCATATATCATTCCTTCCTGCGCATTAAACTTAACGCGTGATCCTTGTGATACTGGTGATGCTGGAAATGAATTCCATTTAGCATTCCAGTTATCTGATGAAAAGTTTGTAGTATAAACTGCTGTACCAAATTCAGTAGTATCTAGGCCAGCCGTACTATCAATATCCCATACCGCAGTATGGTATGATTGTGTAGGCATATAACTAGATTTAGTTTGTACACTAAACGCATTAGCACCATAAACCGGATCTGCTAGATCGGCATGCATTACTGAATCCAGTGGCATATTGTGCTGATCTAGTTTACCATTAAACTGTGATGCGACAGCATTAGCAGGCTCATTAAAGTGCTCTGCCTTAAACTGATCTCTCGTCTTCGCTGTCTTAACTGTCCATGTTCTAGCCACTACCGCCCCTCCTTGTAATTACTTTCTGTCCTGATGTGCTGTATTCTATTTGATAACTTATTACTTGGAACTGGTTGGCGCTTTTTAAAATGAATCTAAATGCCCCTATGTTCCCTGTATGCACATCGAACCTAAGCCTACAGATCTGTGGGCCTGACCACTTGTCTCCCCACTTAGCTTGTTTCTTTACATCGCTGCTGCCATCATACCATGCTGGCTCACTTCCTGTAGTTAGGTATTGTTCCACCAACATTGGTGATGCTGTACCCCCAGCCGTTTCTTCAAATGCGTAATCACTTTCGTAATTTAATGTAAGATCATTGTAACCAAATGTCACCATATCAATCTCAACTGAATGAATTCTTTTCTTAACTGAATCATCACCCATGTCATCCCAAGCTGATACATATCTTGTCTCGAATGTATTCTTAGCGTGTGGTGTCCAGTTGTATGATACATTACCTTGACTGGTGCCTGTAAAGGTTAGGTCATCACCGAACGCATCATACGCTGACCATACCTGTAGCCCGAATCCGGGATATGCATTAAAGTTCGCATCGGATGGAAAAGGGTGAGGATAGTTGGGATAAGTCCCAATAACTATCCACCCCTCTGGGTTTGTATCCAGTTGTGTGAACCACATCGAATGACCACCAGTGGAGCCGATTGTTTGCGGTGGTAGATTTCTCAATGACCAAGCACCAGTCATTGAATGGAAGACAGCCCCCCGACTATTCTCAGTCTGCCCATCAACCGGATAATGCACCCAGTATTCTTTCTCTTTGGATGAATAACATGCCGTTGCTCTTGGCAACGCCCCCTCAGTCATTCGTCTCCATTCTTTATGCAAGTTGCCAGCTATTGGCTGTAGACCGCTCTGAACCAAACCAGCACCAGACTGCCCCCCAGTCAGCGCATAAACACCATCAATGGTGAGAAAGAATAATCCGACAGTTGGTATTTCTTTTATTGTATTCGTGGCTGTCGTACCGACTTGGCCACTAATCGTTCCGATAGTATATTCATCATCAGCTATAGCTGAGATAACCTCTATTGCTTTTTCACGGAACACTATTAAACTATTGTAGTATGGTACCAGTGCTGTAATAGCACCACCATCCCTAGCACCTACATCAAAGAATCTAAATCTTGAAAACTGCTCTGGCTTATAACGATCTGAATATCTCAGTTCTGTATTGTTGCCATCCCATCCAGCTACCCACAAACATCCGTTCCATGATGCTGATAACTTAAATGAGCTAGGAATAATCACACTAGCATTAGCGACAGGTGCTGCTGATAACAGCGTAGCATCAGGGATCATATCCCAGTAGCTAGTCGTGACATTATCATCGATCTGTTTTAGGAAATAAAATGATTCATCATTTGCATCCAAGTTAATATTCTTTGTTCTATAAATTCTACGAGCAACTACATTGTTGCCCCCTGTGCTGATCTCCCCTAGGAAGACACAGAACTTTTTACCCTTCTGTAATGCTACACCATTATCGATCTTCCAAGTAACAGCTTCCTCTTCTGATAACGGGCTCTCGCTACCACTATCAGTAACATAAGTTACTTTATAACGATAGTGTGCTGTACCATTACCTGTTGTCGGCCCTAGCCCTAGTGTAGTGTAATCAAATGTATTACTACTATGATTGGTTCCTGTACCACCTTCTTGCCATCCAACAGCAGGGATAGCTAAACCTGTAGCTCCGCCCTCAATATCATTGGGGCTATCGATCCATCTAGGATCTACCTTATATGCGATTGGCGCATTCGGTGGTTGTGTGAAATGAAACTGAGAAGTTTTCTCTCTGCCCCAAAACTTAATAGGCACATCATTTCCATTGTGTATCACAGAGAATCTGCCAAACGGCGTTAGCTGTGTACCGGGCTCATTTGCGCTAGGCAAATATCTATTCTCTCCTAATACAACCTCACCCGTTGCCGCCGATCCTTGGTTACCAAACTGATAAACAAGCTTTCCATTTCTTTCAAATAAATAATATACTTCAGCACCATTGTGCCGTGACCATACTTTTAAAAACCTACATGGGTGTTTGGCATCGCCTACACCACCAGTAAATGTATATGCTCCGTTGTCTGGAAGCATATGCAGTGGTTCCCAACCACGATCATTACACCAGCCCAAGCCAGTATCCTCAACACGAAGGTTGCGAATGTCTGATGCTTTATCTGGGGTAACTTTAAATCGTTGATCGACACCACCAGCCAATCTCTCTGGTATGGTTTGTGTCTTCATTAATTAAGCTTCCTAAGAGAATTATAATCGTACTGAATGCCTGCTCTGTCTAAACCAAACTGACCTCTCTGCCAGAAAACATCTGTTCTATCGATGTATCTTTTTTCCAGTTCATGCATTGCTTTATCAATCTTCATCTCATACATCTGGGCCATCTGCATGTTTCCGCTCTTAACGAAAATGTTTCCTAGTGCCCTATATACAATAAGGTTGTGGAATTCATAAGGCATCTCTGGACTATCTGTCGTCTCGCATAGTGGCAGTGGCTTCTGTAAATATCTTAGTTCATACTGACGGAACTTCCTGTGATGTAAGGCAGACATCGCTACGGATCCTGCTGCATCAGCATATTCCTTTTCAAATCCTTGTGGTCTAGGATAAGGACGGAACCTTAAGTATTGTCCGTCGATCTCTCTGTATCTTGGCGATCCTTGCCATATCTGTTGTAAGTGTTGTACGACAAATGAAGATTGTGTATCTGCTGCTAACAGCGGTTGCCAATCATCTCTGTTCTTAACTAGGCCAGCTTGTCTTACTTGTCTCCAACAAGGCAAACCTTTTCTCTCGCCAGTGGTGTGATTGAAGTTACTATTATAAAATAATACTTTCTTCAGTCCCTCTAACGGTGTCTTATAAACATCGTGTACGGCACTGTAAGTCCCAGCTTGAACATTTCTATCATCCCAAGTAGCCATGTTCAAAGTAATTCTTGGTGTAGTATTTGATTCGGCTGCTAGTGTCTTAACTGTCTGTGGTTCCGACAAAGGACCAACGACACCTTCATCCACAAATGCCCAAGTGAATTCAATATACCAGTTGTTCGGTAATGGTGATGTATTCGCATCACCAGTATTAATAATCGTAGGATCTTTCCATTGCCATGCGGCATCAATATCTATCGGTGGTACCAAAACATATGCTTCTGAAAAGTCAGCAGTATAATCTCTTCGCAAGTCTAATTCATAATCTCTGCGAGCAACAACCGATGTTTTCTTTCCCCATAATGGTCTATGTGCTGAACCGCCTACTGAATGCATAGGCGCATCCGTATGTGCTAGATCCAACACTTCAATACAGTCTTCAGGTAAATTATAAAACCTGTGAGCTATATTCCATGTACCATCCGCAGCGGCTGTTGGCCCACGGAATGGTTCTCTTAAGCGAATCTCTGTGCCGCTTATAACTTGATCGATGGTATAATCTCTTCCATCGTATTGGAAGATCTGCCCTTCCCATTCTCTTCCATTCTCTAAAAATTCTGGTATGGCTGCCGAGAATGTAACCTGCCTACGCCCATCCAATATGTTGGCGGTAGGTCGTGCACCATCCCATTTTAAATCTGGCCAGATGTCTAGCATTACTAGCTTCTGTGCAAATGTCCAACGCTTATCCGTGTATACCTCGTTGTAAGCATCGTTAATAATATTATCAAGATCATCCAGATATGATTGAACTTCTGGGTTATAGTCTGTAATATTTTTGACTTTATTTCTTAATTCTTTTAAGTTCATTATAGTGAATTCCCTGTGATAATAAAAGGCACCCCTCCCTCGAAAGAAAGAGGTGCCTTATTTTTTTTAGCTTCTTAGCTGTCTGAGCCTAAGCCATAGACGAAGACATCTGCAAAGTTACCAGCAGCAGCTTCAAGCGACACACCGCAAGGTGGTGCAAGATCGCCTGCTACAATAGCAACAGCTTGTCCAGCAGCAGTATTGTCAACGACAAGTGATACGCCAGCAGCAGCAACGGCGTTAGCCACTGATGCTCCTTCAACATATCCTCGCGTAACAACATCTAGCTGTCCGCCAGCAACGCCTTCAGTAATAGCGACACCCACAACAAGTGGGTTGCCATTAGCAACCGCAGCGGCTTCCGTCACTGTGATTGTTCTAGCGCTTCCGTTTTGGCCCGTATCAAGTGCAACCCAATCACCAATGGTGATTGCGCCGCTACAATGAAATCGCTTGACCGTTCGACGATCTAGCGCAGCGGGTGTATCTATGGTAGCCCCAAAGACATCCTGAGAAGTTTTTTCTAAATATGATAATCCTGAGCGTCCCATATTAGTATGCCTCCCCGTTAAACAGCAATGCTTGTGAACCGATATGGTCAGCGATAAGCTGGCCTTTCCAGTACAAGGTAGCTGCTCTAGCAGTAGTGCCAGAGATGTTTTCGAAGTCAGAAACAGCAAAGTCTGCATCCGGATGACTGATCAGTTTAATTCCATCAAAGTTGAGGAAGTAAGCTGTAGCAGCATTACCAGCGCCATTCACTGATGCATCAGGCATAGCCAAATCGGCTTCGACTGGAGCGCCAGCAAACATCAGTGCCATACGACCACCATCAAGTGATTTCTCATCGATGTATCGCTCTTGTGCAAAGAGGGCGCGCTTATAGTTAGCGAAGCCAGCCTCTGACATAAGGACACAATCGATCTCACCCATTGGGGAACGACTGTTTGTTTCTGTCCACATTTGATGCATCCCTCTCATACCGTTAGTGCCAAAAGCACCAGCAGCATTGAACTGACGGTTATACCAACCCTGAACATCAACAACTGACTTCTGAATACCACCAATGGTATTAGTCTGTGTCGCAGGTGCCGGAGCACCTTGTTCTAGGATTCCTGTGGTATAAGCGGCGGGTACACCGTTTAGACTGTTAAGGTCACCAAGCACGGAACTGTTTCCTGCTAGGATCTGTGTATTGATTTCTCGGCGGAGCATCCCCATTACCGAGCGCATTCGTGCCTCAACGATTTTCACGATTGCCTTTTCTGATTGATTCTCAAGTTCTTCTTTCTTCGTAATAACGATAGGAGCGCCGAAGTCGGCCCAGCTATAAATAGCTGGTTCCATAACATCATTGACGGCAAGAGATAGAGGCTCATAACCAGTAGGGAATGCAGTGATAGAACTGTGTTCTGCAACTGCCAGAGGACGCTGAATTTTAATTCCGCCGTCTTCTGTCTCGATTCCACCTGCGCGTTTACAGTGATCGAGGAATGCTACCTTCTGGAATAGCTCATCTACTTCGCCATCACGAATACTAAATAGTGTACTTGATAATAGTTCATTTGATATAGCCATTATCTTTCTCCTTTATATTAAATATTATAGCTTATTAGATTTTGTTTAACACTTCCTGAAACTTCAAATTGTCCATTAATTGGGTTTTCTGTCTTAGGTGTTCCCCAGAAGATACTTGACTTGTCTGCTCGCAGGGTCGCATACAGGGCGGGAAAACTTGCCCCTTCATAAATAGTTGGTTTTGTTAAATCGTTATAACAGAGGCTACCAGCCACCGGTGTCACGATGTTCATTTTCATCTTCATTTTCTTTTCTCCTTATCGATTCAATCGATATTTTATCTGGTACCCATTCCTCTGGTATAAGGCCAGAGAACTGTTCCCAGTCGTGTTCATAGTAACAATAATAATAATTATCGTCTTCAGTTAAATCACCCCAACAGGTGGTTCGGCAATCCAATGCTTCAGCATCTTCAAAATAATCCTCCCCACAATATTGGTTTATGTGATGTTGTTCTAAGCTCATGATATACATGAACCACCATAGCTCCCCTGCTGCGATAAACATAATCATCGCAAAGGGGAAGAGCAGACCAAATTCTATTGAATAAGATCCGCGTCTGTTCATTTATTATCTCGATGCCATTGGTAAGCTTCCCACGCATCACGGAACTTTGGTACCGATGTCTTGCCGATATTAGATCCGGCACCAACATTAGTCCATGCCATCTTCTTTCTTTCTTGAGCGAGGTTCTTCTCGTTCTGAAGTGTGGCAAGTTTCGTTTGACTTAGTTTAGCTTTGGTGATATAGTAAGCATCTTCCAACTTTAATTCAGGTCTGGCCTGAAGTAACTTGGCTGTCTCCATACGGATATCGGGATCTGTTAGATCCGGATTGTCTCGTTTAAATGTTTCCAATGCCATCTTCCTTCGCTCAACCACTAGCTCTTCTTGCATAGGTGATATCATCTGCTGCATAAGTTTAGCTGCTTCCATCTGAATCTGTTTCTTCATACCATCATCACTAAATACATCATGTGGTACTTCAGGTTCTGTCGCAAGTTCTTTAACTTGTTCGGCAAACTTACCGCTGTATAGCGCTTCTTTTTCAAGCGCCAGTGCTGCTCGCTCTGCATCCAGTGCCTTGCGGTTCTCCGCTAGGGCCTGTGTCTTTCGGGTTGTCATGGCTCTAAGGTTCGCTATTAGCTTTCTACCATTCTCAGGTAGGTGCCGCAAGATCTCATTATAGTCAGGCAATCCTTTATGTGTTTGAGACATTATATCTTCAGGCGCAAATTCAGCCTTGAGGAATTCGTCTAAGTCGAAGTTCTCCAAGAAATCGTTTGTAATGCCCTCAGTGGCCTCTTCTGCTGCTTCTACGGGTTCAGGGGTGTCATCTACCGCTTGAGGTGCTTCAGAGGCTTCTAGAGGTGTCTCAGTGCTTTCTGCTGCAACATCAGGGGTAGCGGCTTCTTCACCGGTCGCTGTTGTTGTTTCTTCCATATTATTTTTTCCTTTGTTGTTACATTCTTCCCATAAACAATTCGTCTATGGTATCGTCTGCACCTTCTGGCATAGGTGTTCGTTCTTCATCCAATGCTGGTTCTTCAACGATCTCCTCTTCCATTCCTTCGTCTGTCGGTGCTGATTCAGACAGGAACTTTTTAAACTTCTTATCACGGACAACCTTTCCAAGTTTTCCAGCAAGAATTTTAACTGATGAATCATCGGTGATCTCTTCCATAGTAAATGTGGAATCCTCATCGACAATATCTTGTGTGATTGCGTCGTCGATAGCTTGCTTAAACATAAGCAGCAACCTCACGAATTCAATCGGCAGTTCTGTTTGGTCTTCTTTAAACTTAGGATAATCTCCTTTCAGCCCAAACAACGGCTGCATCTTGGTTGTCTGCACAACCAAAGTATTAAGTGGTTTCTTCTTAAAGTTACCACGCGGCTGGAATTCACCAACCATTTCGTCTTCGGCAACGGCCACAGCCTCAGTTCCCTGAGCCACTTCTGGCGCCACCTCTAGTTCTTCATAAGCCATGTTAGCTCTCCTTTAGCATATCAGATGCCGGTAATGTTTCTGTAATCGCTTTGATGGCGCCACCATAAGTGGTACCATGCTCCATCAACTTGGACTTATAAGTTTTACTTAACTGATCCAAATGTTTATCCTCAGACATCTGTTCACGAAGTTGATCGTCGACAGCGTGTCTATCTCCAAGATCGGATTCGAGGATCAAACCTTTCTCCCGCATGATAGCTTCACGCTCCATGCTATTATAATATACGGCGCCAAGTTGTGGATCGAAACATCCATTAACCCCATATGTTCCTGTGTTGTCGCCCCATCTGCCTTGTGTTCGTGCTGGTGCTGTCATACCGACAACAAGTTCCCCATCACAACCACATACATTGTTCTCGACAAAAGTTTCTCTTTCTGAATGCTTCATAAGTTTCTCAAACTTTGAACCACATTCAATACATCTAAATGCAAATACTGGCATTACTTCGCTCCCAATCCATAGCCATCTTTATACCAACCCGCACCCTTAAGGATGAAGTTGGACTTGGCAATTCCTTTTTCTGTTTGTTTCCCACATTCTTCGCAATCCGGCAGGGGATCATTGACCTTCTGCAAAACTTCTTTTTCAGTTTCGCAATCTTTGCATATACAAATATATATAGGCATCAAGTCATACCCGGTCCGGATCCAAAGGGCGGAAGCTTAATGCCTCGTCCGCTACCCAATTGTTTTGCGACAGCCATCTCTGGGGAATCTGGCCTGTTCTCATAAGGTGCCCCATCAGGGCGACCTGCTGGCATCCCACCTGAGCGAGGGCCAATCTCTTCTTGAACTTCTGGTGTCTCCGAGAATGAACGAGGAAGATCGAATAAACGAATAACCTCATCACGAATCTTCCATTGTTCCACACCCAAGTTAGATAAGACAGGAACCAGTTGTAGTAACTGCTGTCGTCTAACTGATTCAGCGATAGGTGTTGATGCTTGATCCAAAGCAGTATATTTAAACTTGCCTGTAATCTTATCAGGTGTAACCAGTTCAGGCACACCATCAACAAGAACGATCTCTTTATCATCACCAGCGATAAGGGATAACGCTTGAATATATCGTTCACTTATTTCTTCAATCATCATGTCACGCTCACGAGCAAGCCGACCAATCTCGGATGCAGTATACTGCGCAAGGGCAGCAACTTCTGTTGCCGATGACTTTGTTGCTTCACCTCTAGTGAATGGTGCCATAACTGAACCCTTAGCAAGGTCTGAATCAATCTGTTGCAGATACCGATCATGGTTCGAAGATATGGGGACTGACGGCACAACGGAGATAACACCCGCGAGGTTCTCTGTATCGACAGGGATCATGGCGCCATCAACCCCCGCAGTAATCTTCGCCAACGCTTCTTCATCGATAGCACCTTCTCTCACAAGAAATTGTCGGGTATCGCGACGAACAGCATTGGCCCAAAATGACCGCAAAATGTTTTTCTCATATACCTGATCATACACACGCTTCATAGCTGAGATGCCATCAAGGGGTTGATCCGGCACACGGGAATAGTAAAGTGGAATGATTGGTGAGACAGGTGTACCATCCGCTGATTCAAGCGGGATATCTGTTTCCTCCAATAGGCGGTCAGTGTTCTGAATATTCGGTGTCCAGAAATAAAGCTTGCCATTAACGAAGTCATAAAGCTCAACAACCTTGCAATACATAAATGAATCAGGCACGGATGTAACTTGATCATAAGGGTCTTCACGGGTTGACGCTGGTTTAAAATAGTTTTCTTTTTTCACAGGGATCCATTTCTTTCTTCCGAAACGCTGATTCATTTCAGCAATATTTTCCCAATAGATGTGACCAATGAATCTTTGTTCTTCCCATACATTGGCATCGCGATCAACAATAACCTCCCAAGGAGAACAAGCACGGATACCCACTTGGTCAAGCAGGTTCTCTGAATGTCTTGGATACAATTTAATAAATGCGTTAGGATAAATCAAAGCAAGGCGCGAAGCCAATTCTAATTGTGTCTTCTGGTCAAACAAGAATCTGTTTGATATCTCTTTAACAAGGGCCTTGTTTCCTTTACCCTGAACATCCCCACCGATTTCAACAGCGGGTGCCTTAGAGAATAGTGAAGCAATGAATCCTTCAATATAGTTATACGCATCAGATGTCTCAACACGCAGTTGTGCTCCATCATCAAATGCATTTCTTTCTTTATAGAAATCTGTCATGTAAGCAGCTTTATAGCGCCGCATATCTGTTTGTCGTTGTTCCCATAATGATTCGTGATCCGTAAGGACAGCACGAACCAAATGCACTTTCTCTTGTTGTGTTATCTCAGCCATGTGAATAAGTTCCTCTTATAATATGTGGTAATGTTAAATCAGTATCGTCTTTCTTTCATGCCCAACGCTTTACCGTGAATCTTCTTTACACGACGCGAAACAATCCAATCTGGAAGATGGGCCTTGGTTGAGAATGAAACTTGCTTAAGGCACTGACAAGCCAACGCAAGCGCGATAACAGCATCACCATGGTGGTCAAGGTTATCAGGCACATGAGGCGCCAAGCCCCGTGAATCAATTTGATATGATCTTAATTCTGTATATGTAATAGAATCCATCTGGCATAGCACACCCTCAACAAGCAGCGCCTTAAGTTCTTCAAACATTTGAATCTTTGACTTTGTGGTTGTAATCCAGTTGCGCGACTTTTTCCCTTCCCATAGTTGGAAATAGTTTCTATTGCGCAGTTCATTAAGAACAGGAAGACCCCAGTTGTTTTCCTCAACAAGCACACGAGCGTTGTTATACTTGGTTGCCAATTCAACAACCTTATCCGCAAGGGCCACAGGGCTAATGGTATTTGAACGATACATGCATACAGGTGTGTAGGATTGTTTATCCATTATCGTTATAACAGAATAGTCACCACCCCGACCGGATGCAACATCAACCCCCATGCCATAAGCCATATCAGGTTCAGGTTCTGAAAAGATATGAACCTTATTATTTTCCGCATCAATGTTCGCTATCTCAACATAACGCAGATCATCGTCAGAGAAGTAAGCGTTGCCTGATTGAGCGAAGGCTTCATCAAGGGAGCCCGGATATTCTCGCCGAAACTTTTCTGCACCAAGGCGGTGCATCATCGTTGCTCGCCAATACATCTGGTGTGTGTTTAATCCCCACTGAACTTGATAGTTCGGGTCAAGGGGTTCCCAGCCTTCTGGATATTCATCAGCATATTCTTCGTGTTCAAACCAAGGAAAGAATAGCATGTTCCATCCGCCTTCCCCACGCTTGGCTTTAATTACTTCTGTGTGTAAGGCATCACCATAATGGTTTGCTGTTGATTCAATAATAAGCATGTTGCCGTTCAGGGCGCCAATGGCTGTTGCTTTTAATTCTTCTGGGTTAGGGGCAAAAGCATATTCTGAAATGTGTAAGTAGTTACAGGTGAATGACCGGAGGCCGCCCTTGCCTTCTGCTGACACAGCCATAACCTTTGCTCCTGTATCTGCAAATGTCATCTCGGTTGTATTCTCTACAACAAGGGGTCGTCGCAGTTGGGCCGGTAGGGTATTGTAGAACATCTTATACATCGATAGGATGTGTTTGGCTGAACTAAGCTTATGGGACAGCACAGTGATTGTAATGGGCTTATCAGCCGTATACCACTTGTAGAACAGCCAAGCCGACACAAAGGTCGTTGAACCTATTTGACGGGGCTTAAGGACCAATAGGTCGTCTTCTTTCTCTAGTTCTGCGAACATGGTCATCTGCTCATCAGTGGGCCGCAGGTTTGTCATCTCACCTTTTTTGTTAATGATGCGCAAGCGGCTAATGAAACTGAGGGGATCCTCAAGTATTGTTTTTAATGCGTCGTTAATGGTGTATCATCCTTTTGTTAAAACATGTTGGAAAAATGGGGGGCAAATATTTGAGGGGGTATAGTATATATTTGTATACTTATATATCTAAGGGTACCCCCTCAGTATCTCTCTCTCTCTATATCTCTCTTTCTCTCTTTTCCTTTTCCCTTACTTCTTTCTTCTTTATAGATAAGATATGTCGATGCTCTCTATATATCTCACTATCTAAATAACTAATCTCTCTATACTAATCTAATAATCTTATAATCTTAATCTCTATAATCTTAATCTCTTAATCTTAAATACCCGCGAGCGATAGCGAGCGGGTTAACCTCTCTCTCTAATTCTTCACTACCTTCAACCAATTGCTCATCTCATATTCTTCTCTCTCCATCTCCTTATCTATATTCTTATCTTCTCTCCTTCTCCTCAACATCTCCATTTGGCTCAGTGTACTTAATATATTACTAAATGTTTGTCTACCTATCTTACAACTATTACTTAAATTAAATTCTCTCAATGCTTCATCTACCAAATCCCACATCACCGTCTCTATGTCTCTATCCTTTATCGCCTTATATGTCGTCTTCTTCATAATCTTCTTTCTCCTTTAATGGGCTCGCTTCGCTCGCCCTTCGTTTCTTTGTCTACCGCGTCAGCCACGCTTTCATGATATTCTTCATCCTTTCCGATGAACATATCTATATAGCGTTCTTGACTATCACCACATGCTTCTCTCAACTTATCTAATCCTCTCTTATACAGTTGCCATATCCTTACCCTTGTATACCCAAGCTCTTCACCTATAGCAGCCATGCTACGGCCTTGCCATACATAGTCGTATACGATCTTGTATTCTCTCTCATCCATTACATCTTCTATAAAGCTTATAAGATTATTAGTGCAACCCGCGGGCGAGGCTTTAGCCGAGCCATTGTCTAGCTTATTAATAATCTCATCCTCTATTTCGTATGCTTTACTTAGCTTATCTAGCCTCCACATATCACACGATATGTATCGCCAATCATCCTTAAATTTCTCTTTGTATCCCTTAGTCGTTTTTACCATCATGCCTACTTATGTATAACTATCGTAAACCTTTCTTTAACAATCCACGCTTCACTACACATCTCTCCTTATATTTAGTTTGTTTTATGTTCTCTCTACTAATACACTAAATGTAAAATCTTTACCTTACTATGCATTATCTCTATACTTACTTGTGTCAATTGCGACACTTGTTCTTACTATGTTCTCTACTATATCTCTTACTTATCTCAGGCCTTTCTCTTAGCATGTATACCATGCACCTGAGATATACCTTATCTATTATCTATACTATCTCTCTCGCCTATATCTCTATCCCTATACTTCTTTATATCTTTATCTGTCTCG
>TARA_R100001463_G_scaffold456_4_pt1 | contig 14849 bp, 11 predicted proteins | sample TARA_R100001463 | Tara Oceans TARA_R100001463 (sample SAMEA2622242) | marine metagenome | biome: marine biome (ENVO:00000447); feature: deep chlorophyll maximum layer (ENVO:xxxxxxxx); material: "saline water (ENVO:00002010), including plankton (ENVO:xxxxxxxx)" | depth 40 m
CGTGTCTTTAACGCTAGTTGCGGTGTCACCGACTCCAACAGGAAATCTATCTTGCAATGCTGTGTCTACTTCCCACATTGCCCCTTCAGCTGAGCTTCCTCCGTCATATGTAGCCAAGTCAGTTATGCTGCCAACCCACATTCTTCTTTCACTGCTGTCAGATGGAACAGGGTGCAAACTACTCCACGCACCGTTATAAAAAGTATACATTCTTTCTGGTTCAGACGAGCTTCCCGTTTTAATCCAAGGTTTGTCTCGATCTGATGGTGATGGCTCGGTCGCTCCGTAATTAAACAAGGAATAAGCTCCATCGACATAAGCTGTGGTTAGGTCAACAAACGTGCTGTAAAGGTCGGACACAGAATCAAAACACGTTCCATCTGGAACGGTCCCTTTAACTAAAGTAACTGATTGATTTGTAGGCATAAGCTTTAACTTGTAGCGGTATTGTAACTAATGGTTCCATTGCACACGTTACCAACAGCGTAATTGTAAGGGCTATTGGCGTTGGTTGTCGTGCAGCTAATAATTAGTTCTTTGTATGTCATAAATTTTAAGAGCAAGCACCAAACTCGGCGCAGTCTCCATAAGGTTCTTCAATAACTGGATAAGCGTGTAATCTAAATCCCTTGATCCTAGCCTGACCAGTCCATCCAATTCTTGCAGATATTTCATATCCGTTACGCATTGGGGCTCCGTTTATAGATTCACAAACATCAGCTGGTTGAGGAAGTCTTCTTCTTGATCTGTATTGCGGTTTGTAATTTAAGAAAGTCAAACAGCTACCAGCTGGGGGATCGCAATTCTCTGTTTTTGAGCATTCAGTAAACTCGCTCCAATCAACCCAAGCGGGGTACTGGTTCGGCTTAAATTTAATGTTAAAATCAACCTCACCTTCCAATTGGTCAACCCACATTTCACCGTACTCAAGACGCTTTAATTCAAAAGGATTTTCAAAAGAATAACTAGAAGTCTCGACGTAGCACTCTATGGAGGTTTTATTGTTATCTTTCTTACCGTCTTTGGTGATTTCCCAAAGCTGTATTCGGCAGTTCCCGTCCAAAACAAAAGAAAAGCACCGCTCTTCTTGGTCCACTTCTGCGTTTAATAGTTGCAGAAAATTCAAGCCAGTCCAAAGGCCTTCCCAAGCAGCTGGACTCTTCTGGCTATTGCCTCCTACTAGATCAAAATCCAGAACTGCAAGCCCTTTAAAGAATATTCCTTGGTTGCTATTTGTGTTCGGAGTGACCGTAGTCAATAGCCTGTTATCAAACAGCACAGAGCTGGTTAGCTGGGTTACACTTGTCAGGCGTTCTGAGTTAAGGACTCTTGATATTTCCCTACTCACAGGAACTTGACCATATTCCTTCCACTCTCTACGGCTTGATATATAGCTACGAATTCCGTCTGGGGCTCGGTAGAACATATCCCCATTAACCAAAGCGCAACTTCTGTCGCTAATTGATCCGTAATTAATTGCAACAATTCTAACAGTAGGGAAATTAACCTTTTTCCAATCATCCCGACTGGTTGGAACATTTACAGCAAACACAGCTTTGACTGTGTGGACCAGTAGTTCGCCTTGCCCAAGTGAGCTGTCAGGTTGGCTTATAAATTTTAGGGCAGTGATGTCTCCAGTATTAAGAGGAACAGCAAACGCGCCCCCTTCAGCTATGTAAGTGTTTTCAGTAAATTGTATTACACTTGTTGGGCCACCAACAATATCGCCAGCAACAAACTCTCTACCTCTAGCTACCCACAAGCGACCGTTTCCATAGGACATAGCTGTACCGACTGGAACTTCGTTGACTGTTAAGTTGGATCTTCTAGAAGAAGCCCCGTTAAATATGATTGGCAAGCTAGTGCCGTCTTGAATAACAAGATACTCCTCAGCTTGCTGAAAGAAAAAGTACGGAATATCTGGAGGGTTAATGTCAGCTGCGTTGTTTTTCTTGGGAGTAATATCTACCACTTCTCCGTTTTTTGGGTCTACACGATAAATATACCCTCCGACACCGCAGATAAGAAAAGTTTTATTACCGTATTGGTAAGTATATGACCCTTGAAACTTTCCAGTCTTAAAATTGGACTGCATAGCTTCTGCGTCAGCCTGTTCCTCCGCAGTAAATACTAAAGGAATATTATTAAATGCGGGACGTGTCTTAACATACCCACCTCGCATTGTTGCGTTCACAGCGAATGAAGCTTGGTTGCGAGGTAGCAAGTTAGGTGACTTACCAGCGTCAATTCCGCGCTCCAATGTTAGAAACCCATCGCTAATCCGTTGTTGGTCTATTACTGGCATTACTGATAAACGACAAAGTCGAATATAAATCCTACACCAACACCTGAAAAAGTTCTATTTGGAGCTATTTCAAAATAGTCCTCTTCTTTTTCGTGAACCCTTAAAACTTCGTCAACTTTATTTGGGTTTGAGTTTGTAAGAAGAACTGTGTAATCAGTTGATTGTGATGGTGTTTGAAAATTTAATCTCCAACGATTATTTGTACCAGTAATTGTTGATGTGCTTCCTATGTTTACTGCGCCTGTTATTCCGTCTGTAGCAATTGTTCCTAAACCACTAGCCGTAACTGTGCCTTTAGCAAAAACAAGACCTGATGTACTAGGGCTTACCCAGTTTGGCGCGTTAGTTCCTGTGTTGTATCCAAGTAGCTGGTCAGCAGAAGTTGGGGCTGCAACCCTAGCCCAAGCTGTTCCGGTCCAATAAAGAACATCACCCGCAGCAGCTGAAGTAAGTCCGTTTCCTACGTTTGCAAGTGGCAGACTTCCGCTAACTTGAGAAGTTAAACTAATATTTCCATCCAGACCAGATGCCGCTACTTTTTTCCAAATAATTTTATTAGCTGAGTTGTCTTGAAATAATGCTTTTGTTGAGTCTATAGATGAGTCAACCGACAAAACAGTCTGTGAGCTTGCATTTCTTGTGATAATGTCACCAGCGTTGGTGAAGCCACTCACGTCAAGTGATCCGTTTGCGCCATCTGCGCCTTTAATTCCAGCTGAAACAATAAGGCGAGGGTTTCCAATGGCTGTGTCTTTGGCTGCGTTACCAGCATAGCCAAGGTTTTTTGCATTAATTGTATTAGTAGTTGTTGAAACAACTTCGTAGTAACCGGCATCTTGAATAAATATAATCATTCCGGTCATAAAAGGCGTAGCGTTATTAACTGTAAGAGCAACAACAGCCCCTACATCTAGAACAACAAAATTTTGCGATGTGCGAGCATAAGCGTTAATCCCCGCACTCCCGTTAGTCCCGTTTGTGCCAGCTGCACCAGCTGGACCAGTTGGCCCAGCTACATTGACTGTTGTATTAGTGCAAGTTGATTCGCAACAGTCAGTATTTTTATTAAGAGTTACAGCCATCGTTTGACAGTTATTTGAAATTGTGAGGGATTAAACCCCATAGGGTTTTATACCTATAGGTTAAAGCTCAACTGTCAAACGGTTTGATTAAACACAAGTACGGCTTGGCGTTTGATGTGCAACTAAACGAAATCGAGCTAGAGTTGTACGCATTTCGCATTAAACACTCCCCAGAAAAGGGAGGGCTTGGCGCATTTAAACACTTCAAAAATGCTGCCAACCTTCTTTGGCCTAAGCTTATTTGGAACCCTTGGCTTGATAAACAAATTGAGTCACTTTGTGATAACCAGTGGATATGTTGGTCTGGTTGTGGGGCTAGCGGGAAAACTTACGCAGCTAGCCTTTACACGATGATTTATTTTCTAGCTGCCCCCTTACAGACATCTGTAATTCTGACTTCAACTACTGCTAAGATGATTCGCAAACGTGCTTGGCCCGTGATCCAAGACTTACATCGCAGCTGTAAAGGAGGTTTTCCAGCTCATATGGTAGACAGTAAGACAACACTGCAAGCGATCAGAGGAGACGACAAACACGCTGTTTTCGCTATACCAGTACTAGATGGAGCCACCTCAAAGGCAGTCGCAAACATACAAGGTATTCGTTCACCTCGTACAATGGTTATTGTGGATGAAGCTACAGACACACCGGAAGCAGCTTTCGAGGCTTGCTCGAACTTACAGAAAGGAACCAGAGAATTTAAGTTCCTAGCAATCGGAAACCCTCATAGCAAATTTGATCAGCACGGACGATTTGCCACTCCCAAAAAAGGCTGGTCATCTGTGAGTATTGAAGACGAGGAGTGGGATACTGAGCGTGGAATCTGTGTGAGGTTTGACGGGATGAAGTCTCCTAATATGCTTGCGGGTAAAACAAAATACGACTTTCTGATCAATGAAGATCAAGTCAGGCAAGCGCAGAAATATGACGGGGAAGATAGCCCGAAGTTTTGGAAATATACTCGCGGTATGTGGGCTCCAGAGGGAGTTTGCAAAACGGTATTGAGCGAGAGTTTGGTAGAAAAATATAGAGTAATGCTTCCAGCTGTGTTTGTTAAACAAAGCTATATGGTCGCAGGATTAGACCCTGCTTTTAATGGAGGAGATCGGTGTGTTATCCAGCTGGGAAGGTACGGAGATTTTGACAACGCTAAAATGGGCATCCAGCTGGGGCGGAGTGAAGTTATAGAGATAAACGCACAATCCTCCGAGCCAGTTCATTTTCAAATTGCAAAGAGAGTTAGGCAAATTTGCGAGGAAAATAAAGTATTACCACAACACCTAGCTGTAGATGCCACGGGTGAAGGCGGAGGGTTATGTGATATTTTAGCTAAGACTTGGAGCCCCGCAATTCAACGTGTGGAGTTTGGAGGCAGAGCTAGTGATCGACCCGTATCACCTGAAGATCACCGCAAAAGCAGTGATGTATATGCTAATAAAGTAACTGAGCTGTGGTTCAGTGTTCGGCAGTGGGTAATCAACGAGCAGCTAAGAGGAATGCAGCACGATGCTGTAATTGAGTTCTGTTCTCGTATGTTTGATGACGAGAAAAGAATGACAATTATTGAACGCAAAGTTGAAATGAAAGCTAGGACAGGAAAGTCACCTGACTTTGCTGATGCAGTCACACTTGTGGTTGAGATGGCAAGAAGGCTTGGGGGATATGCAACAGCTCAAACCTCACCAAGCGGTTTGACCAGCTGGGACAAGATGGTTAGGGAATATGACACGGTTTATCACGACACGTTTTCATAATGAAAAAGTTAATACAAACAAGTGTGGTCCCTTCTGGTGGTGGTTACACTTATTACCAAAAGGAAACAGATCAGACTTTAAGAGCAACCAACATTAACCAGCTATTTTCACAGGTGGTTCAACATAGAAAAGCCAACAATCTTCCTATTCCTTTTAACATTGAGGATGAAATTGAGGATTATGTTTGCAGAAATCGGCCTGAGCTATGTGAGGAGATCACCCCCAAACCACCGACAGACAAGCCTTTAACATTAGATTCAGCTGTAAGATTAACCAGAACACTGTTTTCAGCTGGATTAAAGAGAGCAGATCAAAGTGAGGCGGATCGTCGAGCGATGATTTGCAGAGACTGCCAAGATAATGTCACGCCTCAAGGATGCACGGGCTGCACTCGAAGTATTATCACTAAGGCTATCAGCTTTATCGTGGGCAATCGGCAAACTCCGTATGACAGCCAATTAAAATCGTGCAAGCATTGCGGTTGCTTTAATGCAGCCCAGATTTGGATGCCTTTGAGTGCGCTACAGAAAACGATCACAAAGGAAGAGAACAACTTGTTGCCTTCTAATTGTTGGAAAAAAATATGACAAACAGCAACTCGCTGCCTTTAGAAAATATAGACGATGCCGGAACTCCACCGGAAGCTAGGCTTTCCTCGCCGGAAGCTGTGGTTGACTTGGTTAAGATGCTGGTTCGAGCTGACGAAGAGCGCAGCAGAGTAAGAGCCAAAGTAAAAGGGATTGTTGATGGGAACCCTCCTTACAGCTCTGCACAGTTAAGGAAAACGGGGCAATCCTATAGGACAAATGTAAATTTTAGGGAAGCAGAGGCATTCTTTTCAATAGCACTAACAGCTTTCTACGATATTTTCTCGGAAACACCTACCTACGCTACTGTCAAAACAAACACTGGCAACGAGTCTGAAAGAGTAAGTTATTCCAGAATAATCACTGAAGAGTTTGACAGGCTACAAAAGAAAGACCGTGAGTTTGATTACACGATGCAGCTTTCTCAGCACGAGATGGTTTTGTTTGGTATAGGACCACTTACGTTTGAGAGTCCAACCAGCTGGCGAGCTAGAGCAATTAAAGCTGGTGATCTTTTAATCCCAGAAAACACTCGCAGCAACCCTAGCGATTGGGAGGTAGCAGTGGTTAGGAGACGTTACCAAGCCCACGAACTTTATGGCTACATTCGAGATGCGAAATCAGCAACCAAAGTGGGTTGGGACGTGGAAGCGACCCGTAATTCGATCATCAATTCGGGGCCGGAAGAGTACCAGAGGCATAACAATTGGGAGTGGCATCAGCAACGTATTCGGAATAACGACCTACACTACTCGGCACAATGCAGTTTAATTGATTGCGCTCACGTTTATGTCAGAGAGTACCCGAAAGGCGATGAGCAACTAGGGAGGATTAGTTGCTATATAGTTGTTGAAAACGACGGACAGAACTTTCTTTATAAGTATGTCGGGAAATATTCCAACTGGGAAGAAGTGCTGCACCCGATGTATTACGACAAGGGCGACGGGCAGCATCACAGCGTTAAAGGTTTAGGCGTGAAAATGTACCCAGTTATTGAGCTAAAGAACCGTCAAAAGTGTCATATGGTTGACGTAGCCTCGACTGCCAGCTCAATGCAGCTACAAGCTGAAACCCCAGAAGCAACGCAAAAAGTAAGCGTTGTCCAAATGGGTCCGTATTCAATACTTCCAAGTGGTTACAAGGTTGTTCAAAGACAGTTTAGCGGAATTGCAGACGCTCCTATGGCTATGGATCGAGAGCTGGAAAACGTTATGCAGTCTAATCTTTCACAATACAGACAGCGACTTGATAAGCCACAAGGGAATCCAAAAACAGCCACTGAAGTTCAAGCTATTGTTCAGCAAGCGAGTGTTCTAGGTAAGACCCAGATTGCTAGGTACTACCAACAGCTTGATAGATTTTTTGAAGAAAGATACCGAAGGGCTTCCAGCAAAAGTGTTACCGACATAGACGCAATTGAATTTCAGAAAAGAGTTCTAGACAGAGGTGTTCCAGCTGAAGCATTAACCAATGTAGATTATGTTCAAGCGTCCAGAAATTACGGACAAGGGTCTGCTTTCTTACGACTCCAGACAATCACTGGTTTAATGCAGATTAGTGGGCAGCTACCAGAGTCAGGTAGAGACGCTTTAATCAGAGATTACATCGCAGCTCTAGCTGGGCAGCAACAAGTTGGACGTTATATGGTTCAACCTGAGCAAGATGTTTACGCTAAAGATCAGATTGCAGAAGCAAACATTGAGAACGCTGTAATGCAAACTGGAAATCCAGTTATTATAACTGATTCACAAAATCACGTTATTCACTCTCAAACACATTTATCTAAAGGCAGTGAAGTGGCTCAGGCGATACAGCAAGGTGGAAATGCTGCCGCTGCCGTTGATTACTTTAGAATTTTGCTGCCACATATTGAAGAGCATATAGGCCAGCTGGCAGCTGACGAAGGGCGCAAGTCTGAAGTTAAAATGTTAAGCGACCAATTAAAGGAACTTTCTGGGTTTGCCAATGAAGTAGCCAATCAAGTTGCACAGCAAATGCAGCAACAACAGGAAGAGGCTATGGCCGCTGAACAACAAGCGGCAGCTGGCCCCTCATCAGATGAGCAAATAAAATTAGCGGCTATGGAGAGAGAAGAGGCCCGTAAAGACGCTGCACTACAAGCAGAGATTGAGCGCAACAATGTAAAAGCTCAACAAGAGATGGCATTAGCTGATGCAAAAGCTGCGGCAAGTTTGTAACACAAAAATAAAAACAAGAGAGACAACAAATGTTATTAGTAATTCCTTTTTGCATAAAGGACTGTAAATCCGCGTGGAAAAACGTCACTTGGGCGCACGAGCTTGAGGGTACTTTACCTTTTGAAGTTCTACTTGCTTACGACACGGACGTTCCAGAAAAAGAAGTTAAAAACATTGATGAGGTTTCTCGTCATACTTTTAAAAAAGTCCATCATTTAAAGTACGGTCAGTGGATGGGAAACCCTCATTGGCCTAACCCGCAAAACTACGCATTCCAGACTATTGCTTGGGAAATTATCCACAATCACAAGCAACCGTTTTTCTTTTGGGAGCCAGATGCGGTTCCTATTCGCGAGAAGTGGATACACGATATAGTTGATGATTACAAAGGATGCGGAAAACCTTTTATGGGACACATTGTTCACGGCGCGTTTAGCCCCACATCAATGCACCTTAATGGTGTAGCTGTTTATCCTCACAATCTTCACGAGTATTCAATAGGTATGATGATTCCCCCAGAAGGGCTCGCTTGGGATGTGGCTGGAGCTGACGGATGCGTTCAGAATGCAAGACATTCCAGTTTGATTATGAATGTCTGGGAAATTGATGGAATGAACAGAATAGTTAAAAGTGGCGGCATTGTTCCCAGCTTTCCTAATCAAAAAGTTGTCGATGCAGTTGTTGATTTTGAGGCTTCAATTTTCCACAGATGCAAAGACGGATCATTAGTTGATCAACTGCGGATTAGGAGGGGAACTAAAAACAACCAAAAACCAATGAAGGTAAAGCGGAGGAAATCTTAGTATGTATAAAGTTTTTACTTATTTTGAGCCTATTGACGAAGTTGAGGAGTCATCTGGTCAACAAGCTATGATCCAGCACTGGCGATCCAGCTGGGCCAAGAGGGGGTGGTGTCCAATCATCCTTGGGCTTGCTGATGCAGAAATGCACCCAATGTACGATGAGTATATTGATGCGGTAGGTAGGCTTCCAACTATTAACCCTAAAAAATATGAAATGACTTGCTACAAACGCTGGATGGCAGTTGCCGCTCAAGGTGGTGGTTTTATGTCTGACTACGATGTAGTGAATTATGGGTTTGAAGCTCGACACCCTCAATCAGAGCTTCGGCTCTATGAGCAAGGAAACACAGGAGCAGTAGTTCCTTCAGTAGTAGGTGGAACAGCAGCTGGATTTTTAAGTGCTTGCTTATGTTTCTCAACTTGCAACGTGGAAGACGTAATTATAGAGCAGAACGGTCAAACTCACACCAGTGATATGGTTGTGATGCAAAAAATGAACCATAAACTTTTATTTGATATTGCCCCTTTTGTTAAACAGTACGGTTGCGAGGGATGGGAAAGCGCAGACCTTGTTCACTACAGCCACGAAGTGACAACCACAACTAACAGAATCGAATGTATGAGAACAGCTAGACAAATATGACACTAAATCAATGGACAACAACGGCATCAGCTGTAGCAAACGCTAGAAAGCTGATGGAGCAACCCACATTCAAAGAGATGATGGAAGTGATGAGAGAGGAAATGCCTCTTGTTCGCATTCCTTTATCTTTTGGAGCAAGCGCAACTGATTATGCGTATGCACACGGAATGCAAAAAGGATACGAATATAATTTAAAAATTTTGAAAGCTCTGGGCGAATCGTCTCCAGAGCAACCAAAAGAACCTGAAGCGACATTTAGTTCAAATAACAATGAGTGAAGAAAACACAGTGACAGCTAATCCGGCAGCTGTTCAAGGAAAAGCGGGCTTGTTGCCGGAAACCAACAAGCAAATCGGAAGTATGGCAGATGCTTTTAAAGAAGCGATGTCAAGTGACCCAGCCCCACCAGCTCAAGAAGAAGTAGCGAGTGTTGAAGCAGAGCCAGCAGAAGCAACAACGGAGGAGGTGAAAGAATCCCGTAGTGCAAAAGATTTCAAGCTCATCAAGCAAGAAAGAGATGAGGCAAAGTCTAAGATTGACAGCTTAACAAGCCAGCTTTCTGAGCTTAAAGACGCAACTTCTACAGATGAGAGATATGACAAACTTAAATCTGAGTTTGATGAGGTTAGTAAAGAGCTGAGTTTGGCTAGTCTGGAAAGGCATCCAAAGTTTAAGGAGCAATTCATTAAGCCTATAGAGGCTCAGATCCAGAGGGCTCAAAGCTATGTAGGGGAAGAGAATAGGGCTCAATTGTCCAAAATCTTAAAGATGCCTGTTGGCGAAGCTCGTGCTAATGCTTTAGATGAGCTTACTGGTGATTTGTCTGCTTCTCGGCAAGCGTACTTGCAAGGTATTGTCGGCAGGATTGACGAGATTTCTCACGATAGAGACATCCAGCTAGCTGACTCTAAGGCTAGTTACGACAAGTTAATGGAGGAAGAGCAGTTAATGTCTGAGACAAAATCAGCGGAAAGAAACAAAGCTCTTAACAAGTCTTTCGACACTATGCTGCAAAGCGCACAGGAGAATATTCCGATTTACCAGATTAGAGAAGGTGATGAAGAGTGGAACACTGGAGTGAGAGAACGTGTTAACTTGGCTAAAAGAATACTAATGGAGCAAAACTCTTTTGAAGATGCAGCTACAGCTGCTCTTTGGGCAGCTAGTGGAGGGGCTTTAGTGGAACAAAATGCTGGTCTTGTTGAGCATAACAGAAGACTGCAATCTGAACTTAACCAGCTTAAAGGAGCTGAACCAGAAGCCGCTGGAACAGGATCAGGTAAGCCAAAGCCAGTGCAAAACAGCTCATTTAGCGACAAAGTCCTTGGAGAATTAAGAAGCCTTGGTATTAGAGGTGCAAAATAATTATCGGCTATGGGGCCGTGGGCGGGGTTGTTTTAGTTGTCTCGACATTCCTCGTTAGTTGCACCTCTGGCTGGTCGCCCCCACGGGTAGGCTAGCTGCCGTTTTTTTTCACAAACCGTTTGACGGTTTTCTTAAAACCTAGCACAACAGCATTGCGCTTCGAGTTAGGCGCATAAACTAAACTCAACTTTTGCCCTATAGCGATTGGCAATCGCACTTGGCCATATTCGGGTTGGCCAGCCGAGCGAGTAGCGTATGTGCTTTCTTCCGAGTGGAAGATTAGTGTGACGCTTAAATTGTAATTTTTTTTAGAAAGGAAATATAAAATATTATGGCTTGTTCAAATGTTTTCGATGCTTTTGCGATTGCCACGGAAAATTTAGCCGATGAGGTTTATCGTAACGCATCTTACCGTTCTGTGTGGCTTAATGCTATTCCACGCGGAACTTTTGAGACTGGTGCTGGAACCGTCAAAACTACGTTTGCTATTGAAAATAGCGAACCAGCTGCTGACGCAGAGACTTGGACTCAAATAGTAAACAATGATGTTATCGGAGGAAGCACTGGCGGAGCTGGTGGATCTTGCGCTAGCAGCTTTAACGATGTGGAAGTGGGCTATACTAGCCGCACTTACAACCCAGAAGAGTTTGCGCTTCAAGGCCCAATTCTTTGTAAAGACGATCTAATCTACGATCACAACGTAGATACATTCCTTCGTGCTTACATCGAGGAGATGACCAAGAGAGCCCAACGCAGCTGGGAAAAACGATACGAAGAGTTGTATATGAAGTTTGCTTCAAAACTCTCCGTGGGTAACGGGGCTACAATTGTTGATACTGAAAGTGTCATCACTGATGTTGCATTTAACTCGGACGGGGGAGTTTCCACTTCTACACTGACACAACAATTACTTGATCAAGTAGCTGTTGAGTTAATTGATCGTGGGGCAACTAACCCAGATAGTAACGGATTCATTACTTATGGTGAAGATGGTCCTGTTTTCCCATTACTAATCGGCTTGGAAGCTAGCCAGCAAATCGCGTTAAACAACGCTGATTTACGACAAGACTTCCGTAACGCGGAGTCTGGGCAAGGAGCAACTGCTGAACTTATGAGTCGTATGGGTGCTACTCGGATGATTAAAAACTTCCGTCACGTTCCTAACCTACGACCACCACGCTTCACATACAACACTAGCACAAATAAGTATGTGCGTGTTGCTACATACCTTATGTCAGCTGCGACTAAAGGTAAAAAAGCTGTTCTAAATCCAGCATACACCACAGCACCTTATGAGGCTGCGATTGTTTTGAACCCTAATGTATACACCTCGGAAATTGTTCCGCCGGTAAATGCAGCTGGAGGGGTCAGCTGGAGTCCAACATCCTATATGGGTGAGTGGAAATGGGTAACTGGTGGTAATAAAATCCAAACCTCTGGCGCGGATTGCTTAGACCCGCTTGATAAGCTAGGTCGCCACTTCGCAGAGTTCAAACACGCTCCGCGTCCTGAGTTCCCTAACTACGGAATGACACTTATCTTCAAGCGTGCTTGTGGAACAAGTGGTTCTGTAAGTATTACTGACGTTACTGCTTGCAGTAGCTAATAGATAAATATTCAGCTGGTGGCTCGTTCCAATAAGCGAGCGAGTCACTGGCTTTTTTTAAATTTTAATTAAGTAGAAGTAGCAGAAAAAACTTTATGAATAATCCCACAATTTACTCTGATGGAACAACTAACTCCATCCAAGATTCTCCCCTCCGAGTTCAAAATAAGATGCTAGGAGCATTAAAAAACTTAGGAGGTTCAGCACAGACAGTAGGTTCAGCTAGCGGTCTAAAGTCTGACCAAGCGTCTATTGGCGCAAATGATATACGAAAGAGTTTAGTGATACAGAACACAACCAGAAATCCTATGTATATCAAACTAGGAGCTGGAGCAGGGGCAACTGATTATCATTTTGAAGTTGCTGGAAACGGAGGTGTGGTAGGAATGGGCTCAACTTTAAACGTCACTGGGTACACTGGAGTGGTTTCTATTCATCCAGCTACAAACGGCTATACATTGGTTGAGTTTGAGTAATTAACAAAGGATAACACGATATGGGAGCTACACTAGGAGGATCAGGTTTAAACGGAGCAACAATCCACGTTGATCAAACGATCACAGAGGGCGAAAGAATTACCCAGCTAATCAATAGCTCTGACGGGCAAGGATTAAACTTGCAGAGCGGGGGTAACATTGAGTTAGCCAATAGTGCTGGAGCAGAATTTGGCACAAGCGATTTCTCAATTGAGTTAATCCTTAACCAAGAGAAAGAAAATGCGTCAGAGAGCTATATTTATGTCACGCATTTATCGGGCAATAATAGATTGCTAATTTTTCACGATGTTTCAGATGATAACCTAGTTTTAGACTTTAGGAATGACAGTGGAACAAGCACGAAAAAAGATTTAGCCTATGATATGAATAGTGATTTCGGGGAGCCGACTCATTATGTCATAACTGCCGACAGAAGTGGGAATGCAACGCTTTACAAGAATGGCAACAGTGTCGCCTCGGTTGATATTAGTTCGCTCTCTGCTATAAATATTGGTGATGGCAATACCACTGCCGGCAGAATCGGAACAGCGTCTACTGACGGTTTAATCGGTTCGCTTTACAGATTTCGGACTTGGAATAAAGCACTCACCCAAGCAGAAGTAGATAATGCTTACCAACGTGCTGATGTTGATTTTGCAGACCAGTACGGAAGTCAGACTGATTTAATTAATGCTAATTCTTCCAATTCTGGAACAGCTTGGACGGGAGCTACTGGCGTTACTGCGCCGACAGGCTGGAACCCAATTGGCTCATCTAGGACGTACACAATTGATTCGTCTAGTGGTTCAGGTTCAGAGCCAGCTTTAAAAGTTGAGGCCGGTTCTGTTTTTGTTGGCTTTAAATGGGCTGGTTCTGCTTCTCTTGGTAAAAAATACAGACTTTCTTTTAGTTATAAAAACGGAGATGCAGCAACTACGTTGTCGTATAGATTAACCGATGCTGGCTCTTTTGTTAATTTAAGCAATTCAACAAGTTGGAGTCATAACAATGTTGTCGAGTTTATTGGCGACGGGGTTGCGGGGGGTATTGTTTTTAGAGTTAACGAATCTGGGAAATTTGGTCATTTTGATAATATCAAATTGGAGGCTGTCGGATGCGTTACAGATTACGACCTAGCATTTGCTAATCCAGCGCAGTCGCGAACCGTTCAAGACCGAAGCGGCACAGCGGATGGCACGGCAAGCGCAAGCGGCGTGACGCAAGTTCAGCCGATTATACAAGGCAATATGCGGAGTCTTGCGGTCACTACTTCGCAGCAAGCGGCGGGTGTTCCGGCAGACGGGGCTATTGTTGCCGATAAAGCGGGTATTGGAACTGGTTCACCGGGCCGACTGCTTGAATTATCAGACGCTACAAACCCAGCTCTTAGAATAAATAACGGCAATTCAACCGCTGACATAGGAGTTGCTTCAAGTGCCGGTGCATTATTAACAGGAGCGGGAGACGATGATTTAGTTATAGCTAGGAACGGTGCGCACGGCATTGCGATTGGAACGAATGGTCAAACGCGGATGGCGATTGATTCGGCTGGACTCGTTACGATTAACAAAGACGGACTCGCCGTAAAAATTGACGGAACAGCAAACACTGCTAAAGGCATTTTACTCCGTAACACTGGAAACCAGCACGGATATCTTCACACCGATGGCAACTTAAAATTGATTGCTGAAGATGCGGGTAAGACGATGTCGTTTTATACGGCAGATGATGGCACTGGTGCGGCCAGAATGGTGATTGATTCGGCGGGCGCGATAGGCTTGGCTCGTACTGCAAATACCGGCTATAGGTTAGATGTTTTAGGTCAGAGCGGGTATGAAGATGTTATTCTTGTAGAAGGTAACGGCACGAATATGGGGCCGCGAATTAACCTAACCCCAACTGGCACTGGAGTTTCACGAATTAACGCAACCTCAAACTCGCTTGCACTTCAAACCGGAGGAGCAAACAGGCTGACGATTTCCTCGGCGGGAGTGGTTCAAATCGGGCCTGATGGGGTTCAAGGTGGTGCG
>TARA_R100001463_G_scaffold11958_3_pt1 | contig 14833 bp, 27 predicted proteins | sample TARA_R100001463 | Tara Oceans TARA_R100001463 (sample SAMEA2622242) | marine metagenome | biome: marine biome (ENVO:00000447); feature: deep chlorophyll maximum layer (ENVO:xxxxxxxx); material: "saline water (ENVO:00002010), including plankton (ENVO:xxxxxxxx)" | depth 40 m
CTCTCTTCTCCACCTGTAAATAGAATCGAGATGCACTCGCCATCTTTCGGCAAGCTCTTGAGATGTAAGAAATTCCTGTTTAGAATCCGAAGTCATCTTTATTCTCCTGTTGTATAACCTGTGGTTCTACAGTTTGGGTTATGTTGATAGGTTCTATGTCCACTACCTCTTCGCTAGTCTGCACACCTAATAATAAATCAGGTATGTATTGCCTACCGAAGAAAGTAGCAGCCCTATTTCTTAACATTAACTCTGGCATTGATTGATATTTTGTATTTTTTCTAGTCCAACCTTCTTGTTGTGCCATCTTCATAGATACTGCTGTTCCTTTTACAAGCTTCTTATCTTCCAACCTAATAGCTTGGCATTGAACAGATAGTGTTTCGTCTTTACCAGTAACAACATAGTCAAAGTTTTTAAATCTACCGCAACCCATTATTTGTGAGGTAATAAAAGCAGCACTCCAACTTGGTTTTCCATGAATAACATTTAAGTTTTGCATAACAGTAAGAGGACTAAGATTCATTCTCTTACTCATTTCCAATGCAACTAAGCAATTAGATAAACCTTTTTGACCTTGATAACCTGTTGGTACAAGATTAGATTCACATAAGCTTTTTGCTTGTCTTTGAGCAAACTCGAAAGACTGTGTACTTTGATATATAGAGGACTCGCCCTCTGGATTTGTTTTAGTGATTTCAGTTGTCATTTGTAATTTCTTTATAAGTAATGTCTACCCATTGACCTTGGGTAAATCTCCATGTTTTTTCATTTGATGGTTGATAGAAAACCTGACCTTCATATGGGTCATAAGGAAAAGCAATACGTTCCATTAGTAAAGTTCAATCTCCTCTAACGATGGTTGTTGATCTTTTTTCTTAGTCATCCAAGGAGGGAGACTAATAGTTTCAATTTCATTAGGTGTGTAGTCTGGATAAGAATCATTATCCTTACACCAAAGTATTTTTTCGATAGCTTCATCTACTTTTTTACTACCTTCTTCAATCATTTCTGTACTAGCACGATATACACCAACACAAAAAGGTGCAGTTTTTTCTATAGCAATGAATATAAATTCATTGGCATCAAATCCTAAGTTCTGCAAGACTCGCAAATACCATGCACCTTGAATGTGATAACCAAATTGTCCAATTGATTTTTGGAATCCTTTAGGACTTGCATCTTGTGTAGTCTTCAAATCAACAACTATTCTACTATCGTTAGAAATCCAATCTGGTCTACATTTTGCCCTTATCCCACCTAAATCTTCACTAAAATAGCTTAATTCTGTTAATCCATCGAGATCGTAAATCATTTTTGCTGGACTATCCAAAAAACTATGGTTCATATGAATAAGGTTTTCCTCCCACTCAGCAGCCAATATATTTAGATGACCATGCTCTTCCATCCATTGTTTACCTTCCTTCGTCCTACCATTAAATGCTTTTGGTTTATAACAATATCTATTCTTAAATAATTCATTCTCTAAAAAATAAGTATGAACAGCAGTACCTTCTTCCATTGCTTTAGTAGGTACAGATTCAGCAGTTTTATCATATAGATATTTTTTTGGACTGTTTAACGCTTTGCGAATAGTAGAAGAAGATTCGTACTTTTTTTTGCCATGATATTCTTCATTCGACATTACAAGTGGTTTATACATTTTTAAACCTCTCTGACCAAGCAAGAATTTTATCCATTTCTCCACAGTCAGATATATTTTTTAATAAATCGTTGTGCATTATATCGAGTAATTTTTTTTGTCCAAAGGTTATAAGTCCACTTTCAACAGCACAACAAAAACCATCAAAATTTCTTGTTCTTACATGAAGCAATAAACGATCTAACAATTCTGATTCAGTCATTTTCATCTCCTTCTTTAAATTTTGTTGGCATAATAAACTTGACGTATAAAGCGACATATAATAGTATGGTATAGTATCAGTATGTATTTGTCAACCCTATGCAACTCAGGGATTACCAAGTCGAAGCAATTACTAACGTCAAAAAGTCTTTTCTTAATGACGCAAAATCTGTATTGCTTACTCTCCCAACAGGTGCAGGCAAAACAGTAATCTTTTCACAAATAACTAAACTCGCAAAATTAAAAGGCTCTAATGTTCTCATACTTGTTCATCGAAAAGAATTAATAGATCAGGCTGGAGATAAATTAACCAAAGCAAATGTTAAGTACGGAATTATTGCAGCAGGCCATAAGCCAATCGACTCCAATGTTCAAGTTGCCTCTGTTCAAACATTAATAAATAGACTTAACAATGTTTGGATTCCCAGCATAATAATCATTGATGAAGCACATCACGCAGTCGCTAGTTCTTGGCAAAAAATCTTTAATTACTACAAAGACACATTAAAACTTGGAGTAACAGCTACACCTATGAGAATGACAGGTGCAGGGTTAGGAGAAGTTTTTGATGACCTAATAGTAGGATCTACAATTCCAGAACTTGTTGAACTTGGTCATCTTGCAAAACATGAAGTATATGCACCGCCAAATAAGCTAAATTTAGACAAAATAAGGACAATTAGGGGTGATTTTAATAAAAAAGAGGTAGAAGATGAACTTGATAAGGTTGATATAGTTGGTGACGCTGTAGAAAATTATAAAAAACTAGGACAAAACAAACCAGCAATAGCATTTTGTATATCAGTCAAACATGGACAATATGTAACTAATAAATTCAAACAAGCTGGTTATACAGCAGAACTTATAACAGGTTCTATGAAATCTGATGATAGGAAAACTTTAGTTGATAATTTTAAGAATGGAAAGGTACAAATTCTTGTTTCTATAGATGTAGTTTCAGAAGGCTTCGATGTAGAAAATTGTTCAGTTGCTATCCTCTTAAGACCGACACAATCAGAAGGATTATACATTCAACAAGTAGGTAGAGTTCTTAGACCAGAACCTAATAAAATTGCAATTGTTTTAGATCATGTAGGCAACACAAAACGTCATGGATTTGTTGATGACATTAGAGAATTTGATCTACACCAAAAAGCTAAGTCAAAAAGAAAAGGTGAAATAGCACCAGCAGTACAAACTTGTGAACAATGTTTTGCAGTCTTTAAACCACAACCAATATGCCCTGTTTGTGGTCACGAAAAAGTAATAACAAAAAGAGAAATTACTTATGAAGACGGTGAACTTGTAAAGATGAGAAGACAGTTAATGTTAGATCAAGGAGATCCATTAATTGAAAAATCTACAGGTGTTAAATTTTATTTTTACGCTTGGTCAGACAATACAAGAAAAGTAGGTTTTACTTTTAATCTTAAAGATACAACTCCACACGCAAAATGTTTTTCAGAAACACAATGGAAAGAATTTACAAAATCTAATCTGCATGATATTTTTTCAAACGACACCGATTACAGACGTAAATCACTTACAGAAATTTTTCTTAAATTAAATAAATTATCAAAAATAGATATAGATGATATTGCTGTAATTAGAACAGAACAAATACAAAGAAAAAAACAAGAAGAGTGGAAATGCAAAACATTAAAAGATTGGTTAAAACTTGCAGAAAAACGTGGTCACAAACCATTCTGGGCTAACAAAAGATGGGAACTTAGAAAGAAACAATGGAAACCAGCTAAAAAATTTAATGTAGTGAAATTGAACAGTCAAATCAATAAAGACAAGTCTTTTGATTTTTGAGGTATCATAGAGCAAACACACTCTATGAATGTCAAATCAAGAGACTGTCTTACAACAAAATATAAGGTTAGCTCTTGGACAACATTCTAATTTACGATTATTTCGCAACGAAACTGGAAAACTTCCAGATCCTAGAACAGGCCAATGGGTTCGATTTGGATTGGCAAAAGGTAGTTCTGACCTTATTGGTTTTAAGACTATCAAGGTTACTCCTGAGATGATTGGTAAAGATTTGGCCGTTTTTACAAGTATCGAAGTAAAAACAAATACTGGACAACTTTCAAAATATCAGCATAATTGGCTTCAAGCTGTTAAGAGTGCTGGAGGTATTGTTGGGGTTGCTCGTACTGTAAGAGATGCCTTAGAAATACTTAAAGTTAATTAATTAAAGCCCTAAACTTAAACTTATCTTTATGTCTACGTTAAATTTAGACCGTAATCAATGGCGGTCATTTCTTGAAATCCTTGGAAAAGATACTCGCAAAGTTAGATTAAGATCTTTCTTCCCCAAAGGTCATCCATTAAAAGATCGTGATCGTGGTAAAAAATCTGACGCAAATGGCGATTGGATTAAACATTGTCAAGAAGAAGGTAGAGGTGTTTATCTTGTAATTAATGATGGCGAAGATACAGACTCATCCATAACAGGTTGCCGAGCATTTTTTTACGAACACGATGATATTCCGAAAGAAGACCAACTATGGATCTGGAAAGAGTTAGGTTTACCAGAACCATCTCTACAAATAGATACAGGAGGTAAGTCAATCCATAATTATTGGATCTTAAATAAATCAATAGACCCAAAAACTTGGAAACCTATTCAAGAAAGATTATTAGATCATGCTGATGCCGATAGAGCTTTAAAAAATCCTTCTCGTGTAATGAGATTGCCGGGAACTTATCACATGAGAGATGATGGTTCTCATGGAAGTATGACTACCATTATTCATAACTCAGAGAAGAAATATAACTTAAAAGATATAGAGACTTGCTTACCCACTCCCAAACAACATGAGAAAGATAAAGAGTCTATACAATTTAAAGAATATAGAAAAGAAGATTTTGCAACAGTACAAAAAGCACTCGCACACATCCCACCAAGAAAACCAAATACAAACACCTATCATATGTATCGCAACATATTATGGGGTCTTATAAAAGCTTGTGAAGATGCAGGCAAAACTCAGGCCGATGCAATATCTCTTATGCAAAATCATTCCCCAGAATGGGGAGGACTTGATCAAGTTGCAAAGTCTGGAGGTATGCAAATTAATGCAGGGTCTTTTTGGTTTTGGGCTATTCAAAATGGTTACAAACCATCAAAAATGTTAAAGGTCGTAAGTCCTAATAATCCAGAAAATTCTTCTCTCGTACCAGTAAATAAATTACAAAAAATTGAAGCTAATGAATTATATACATTATTAGAACAATGGAGAGATAGTGGAGAATCAGTATTTAGATACAACATATTTACTCAACAAATAGAATTAAATGGAGAACCTTGCCAAGGAGCAACTGCTTTAGATAGATATTATATAGATCTTGCTAGGAGAACATATAAATGCAGTAAAGATACTGCTTTTGATTGTGTTGTACAAATAGCTAGAGAATCCGAATATAATCCTGTAATTGATTACTTAGATAGAGTTTATAAAACAGAATCGCCAGCTTACATTGACAGACTCGCAAGTACTTATCTAAGACCCGAAGATGCTCATTTACCAGAACCGACAATTTATGATGATATGTTGAAAAAAACTTTAATAGCAGCAGTAGCTAGAGCTTATGACCCACCAGTAAAATTCGATAACGCTTGTGTTCTTTTAGGAGAACAAGGTTCAAGAAAATCATCATTCTGGGCAGCATTAGGAGGAGAGTTTTTTAGTGACGGCTTGCGTGACATTAACGGCAAAGACTCGTTAATGATCTTGCATAGAAGTTGGATTTGTGAACTGGCCGAATTAGAAGCCATAACATCTAAAAAAATGGCAGGGGAAATAAAATCTTTCCTATCGCAAGAGACAGATGTTTTTAGAGTTCCTTACGGTAAAGTAACCGAATCATTTCCTAGAAGAGGAATCCTAGTCGGGAGTACGAATCGCCATGATGGTTTCCTCGTTGATGAGACAGGGAATCGTAGATTCTGGATTGTGAAATTAGGAGATAGTATTGGAATTGAAAACCCGATAGATGTTGAAGGTTTAAAAAAAGAGAGAGATCAAATATGGGCGAGTGTTGTTTTGGCTTATAAAAATGGAGAGACTACATATCTTACAAAAGAAAATGAACTTAAAGTAAACGAGGAAAATTTAGATTATTTAATCGAATCGCCTTGGAAATCTGTTATCCAATCTTTCTGCGATACACCATCAAATTATCATCGAGATCTGACCACAGAAGTTGTACTTACAGAAGCTATAGAAAAACCAATTGAAAGACAAACTCGATACGATCAAATGCAAGTTGCAACGATTTTAAAGAACCTTGGCTACGAAAAAAAGCGCAGAGGAACGAAAGGTTGTCGCAAATGGGTCTATATTCGAGACTCGGAACGTGTCCTGACCACAGTTGGAGGTTAGTACACTGTATGGACATCGAAACCTTTGTCAAGCTAATTGATTTGAAGCGTGTCTACAGTGTCTATACCTATTCCTTTATAGTATATAAAATAAGAGGAGGGGGGAGTATAGGGGCTATATAGGGAGGATAGGGGTAGTTGGGAAACTCTATAGAGTCGGTAGGGTTGGTCTGGACGTATAGACACCAGATAAAAAGCTAGTCTCATCAACAAAGACTTGCTAACATATAAAAAACAACTTTCGGAATGGCAATACTAACTTACAACTTTAGTAAGATACAAAAAAGATTTAATGCTTATGAAAGAACACAGGCAAAATTTGCAGGGAAAGTTGCATTAACAAAATTAGGAAAAGAATTTAGAGGTAAAAATGGTTTAATTGCTAAATCATATCTTGGAAAAACAAAAGGCTTGCAAAAATTAAAAAAAGTACCAGTATTTTTTACTTTAAACAGTACTTTTGCAGTTCAAAGAGGTTTAGAACTTGATGTTGGTGTAAAAGATGAAAGAGCCACTACAAAAGGAAATCCAGCATCAAAATATCTATATCCACCTATAGGAGGAGGATCAACAAAAGCTTATGATACTTTGTTCACTCAATATTTAAGAAATAGAAATTTAATGAATAAGGGAGATTACCCTTTTGCTGTTACAGGAAATAGATTAATCAAGATGAATAAAAGAGGAAGAGTTACAAAAGCAACTTACTCAAACACAATGATAGGACTCGCAAAGACTAGAGATAAACAAATAAAACCCAGATCATTAGTAAATGCAAAGATACAAGACGCACGAGTTATAGCTTTTAAAAGTGATAGTAAAGGGGGGAAGTATAGAAAAGGTATTTACAGAGAACAGACACCTAGTACTGGAGAACATAAATCTTTCTTAAGACCTTTGTTTATGTTTAAGCCAATACCCACACAAAAACCAAAAACGAATTTCAAGGTAAGAGTCAAACATTTCGCAGATGAAAAAGTGTTTAAATATTGGTCAAAAGAAATAAAAAGACTTGCCAAATAACTAATATAATACTATAATAGTATTACTATCTATATCTTAAATATGACAATCGCAGACAAACTTGCAAAAGAATTTTTACATCATAATGATTTATATAGAGCAGGCAGGGCAATAATATCTGATAAACAATTCGATGAATTAAAACAAGCACTCGTCAACCTTAATCCTAAACACCCAGCATTAAAAGAAGTTGGAGAAGGTTGCGTATTATCAGGACTCGGAACATTACCTTTTGCAGAATGGTATTCATATCTACCAGATAATCCAGAGGTTATAGTCGAACCTAAGATAGATGGTTGCGCTATAGCTGTTAGATACATTGATGGACAGTTAGTTAAAGCATGGACTCGCAAAGGTATTGATAAGACATATTGCATGAGATTAATTACAGATTTACCAAAGACAATAAAAGCAAAAGGTACTGTAGAGGTTAGGGGTGAATTATATGCTCGTGGTTTAATTCCAGCAAGATCACAAAGACTCGCAGCAGGTCACTTACGAAAGAAACAGCCATCAGGAATGGGCTTATCTTTTTGTGCGTTTCAATTGTTTAATGGTAAAGGTACAGAAATATCTAATTTACAACAACTTGTTAAATGGGGATTCCATGTTTGTGGACATATCAAGGTACAAAAGAATGTTGTATGCGGTGTAAAACTTTTACATAATCAATGGCAAGACTCGCTAATCTTTAGTCGCTATCCGACTGATGGAATTGTAGTCAAAGTACTAGATAAAGACTTGCAAGATGAAATTGGCAGAACATCAATCGCACCTAGCTGGGCTACAGCAATAAAAGATGTATGGAAAAAGGTTTACTAAGTTGACTACTGAGTAAGTATCGAGTATTATAACAGTAGTATATCATTTATCAACCATGTCAAATCAAAGGCAACAAGTAAATTGCCGAGTAGAGGACTCTACATTAACAAAACTAAAAGCACTCGCTAACGGTTACAAATACAAGACTTGCCCCACTTGTGGCAGAGAATGGAATCTTAATTGTCATATCACCGAAAAGTCTGACCCTGTTCAGCATAGTGTTTTAGCTAGTCAATTATTAGAGCAAGCTATAGATGAGCTATTCAAAGCCAATCTAAATTAATTGTTACGATATTGTAACAGAGTACTATACAAGTACTAATTATCATGTACATTAGATGTGTACCTTATCTTTTATCTTTTATCTTTACCGATGACAACCAAAGTAAAACCAATTCAAAAATCGCTAGGTCATTTTGCTTTTTCTCAAAAAGTAAATGAATATCAACTCTTTGATTCAGCAAGAGCAACAGAAATTAAATCTAAAGTCAGACTTCACGCTAATGGTGATTGGGGACAAATTGATTCTCAAGATGCAAAAGCTAACAACCTAACAGTTCAAGAGCATGACGGTGGCAAAATACATTCTGTTTATACGTTATCTGACGGCACAAAAATATGGATCATTACATCAGGCTATGGAACACCTAAGTCTGCTATGGATCTAAATACATATTCAGAAATGGATTACACCAACACAGTTATCTTATTTCCAGAGGAGTATTAATCATGCCTAAGACAAAAACACCAGTTAACGTCCAAATTTTTGTAGATCATCTACAAGCAGGCTTAGATGCAGCAGGTTTAGATTTTGATGACTACAATCCAACAACTGTTACTAACAAAGAAACAAAAGAAGTTGGTTTTCTTTTTTGTCAGCAAATTGACGATATAGAAACTTCAGCTATCGTTTTCAACGATAGAGTTGAATTTGCAGATCATTCTGTTTCATTGATTATGAACAATGAAACCCCACCAACAAAGATTGCAATTTTATTTCTTGTAGCAATGATACAAGGAGATTTCATCACACCCCCAAATTGCCCTTGTTGTGCAGAGGAGGTAGCGTAATGACAAAAACTAAAAAAGAAAACTGGATAGAAACAGAACATCAAAAAGCTGTTCAAGTCCATTGGGATAATCTTGCAAGGATTAGAGATTTAGATGCAAAAATTTCTAGTGCAACTAGCACTATTGCATTTATACAAAAGTCTATAGATCTATTACAAAAAACTGTATTTGAATATGAGGAGATAAAGCATTTTTCTAAAAAAGAATTAAAGATTTTTGCAAAATGTGACCATACTCAATACTGGGAGCATGATTCAAATGCTCGTATGTTTGCCGAAGATTATGGTATTGGCATAGCACAATTGCATATAAGACAAAAGCAATTATGTGTTGATGTTGCTAAGTGGCAACAGGAAATAGACAAGCACCCATTTGACGCATCTGTAGCCATCATGGATAAAGATGGCGACAAAGAAATGCTTGCAGAAAAGTATGAAAAATTATTTGCAAAGGAGGTAGTGTAATGTCATTAACAATTGCAGAATATTTTGATCGCCTTGCAACCGAAGGTCTAGGCATCTATGTTTCAGAAGAGTTTGACAATGCTATTGTCGATACTTTAGAAATTATCCGAAATCACAATATAGGAGATTTTGAAAACATAGATGATTCAGATAGTGAGTTTACTGACGAGGAGGATTGAACAATGAATAAAGATCAATTTATTGAAGAGATTTATGAAATTGCTTTTGGAGATAATGCTATAAATCGTGATTTTCCTTTTGAGGAGGTTATCGAGAGAATACAAGAATTTTCTGATAATGCTCTTAAGTATGAGGAGGGAAAAGAATGAATGAAAATCATTTATGGACTTTATTTAATGATGCTCACGAAAGTTCTTTAGATAATATCCTTACGCACCCTCTCAAAGCTGAAGAGATTGAAGATCTAGCGCAAGGTTTAGGTCTTGAATTTATAGCTGACCAACTTAGATCAAACAGAGAAGAAAAGGAGATAAGAGATAATGATTAAACAAATCGAAGTAACACTACTCGTAGAAGTAGATACAGAAGATGAGGAAATTTGCCCATCAGGAAATCCATTATTAGAGAATGTTGTTTTAAATACTGTTGATGATGGATTCTTTATGAGTCCTGTAAAGGTACTAAGTGTTAAAGACTTGCAGGACTCGGAAGACTCGCAGGCATAGGCATAGTGGCATTGGGTAGCTAGATCTGTTGGTCGCATACGCTCCTTTAACAAGTAAGTCCACTACTAATTATTAATAAATGTAACAAAATACTATATTGATACTAATAACTGTTATATTAAGTATGTAATTTACTTTACTATCTTTATGTCTAAGACATTATCAAAAACAGAAAAAGCAACTAAGCTTGCTTTTATTTTCGGTGGTCGCTTACCTAATTGTTGGGCGCAAGGCTCAGAAGACAATTATGTTTTAGCAACCAAAGCTGGAAAACATTTTAAAAGATGCAACAAACATCTTTATAAATTTCCAAAAGATCAAAAATTAGTTGTTCATCTTTTTGACATATCAAATGCTGAAGGTTGGTCAATGAGTGATCGAGATATTTGCACTTGTTTAGAGTCTAAACAAGAATGTCCATATATTGAAAAAATATATGTAGTGGTCTAATTTAGCCCACTCAGTTTCGCCTAGAACAGCCCTTAAATCTGTTCTAGGTATATCTATAACCCTTATTTTTATTAAAATCATGCAAATCGAAAAATGTTCAGCAATTAAGTTAGATGTTCTAAAAGGTTCATTATTAACAAACAAGAATGGTGCAGAATATAGAATCTCACATTTTGAAGTTCTTTTTGAAGATCTTAAAAGTATTCATGTAGTCATCTATGAACCAGATGATGAATTAAGTAAAGTTTCAATAGCTTGGGATTCTATACAAGATTGGTCTATTCAATTTCAAACTCATTAATTATTAACAAATGTAACAAAGTATCACATCAGTACTAACTGTTTGATATATTAAATATGTAAGCAATTTACTATCTTTAAATTATGACTAGATCTTTATCAGTTCTATCTAAAATCTTAGGACTAACATCATCTTCTAATCCACATGAGAGAAGAGCAGCAGAAGAAAAACTAGAAAAGCAATTACTAGCTAAAGGTATTACAAGAGAACAATTAGAACAGCAGCTAGATATGGCTACTGTAGAAGAAGAGATAGAAGCTATCTCATTTAGATATGGTCAACCTTACAAGCGTATTGATCCAGCTACAGCAACAATACTAAGTGCAGTTGCTAGGTTTTATAATGGCTCAGTTGTCTATTCTTTTGATGATAGAGACTATAACTATAGTAGTTACAGATCAACTGTTACCAGACATTTCGAGGTATTTAGTTCTAAGAGAAGTCAAATCGAAATAGAAATTTATACAGATTATCTCTTACAATCTTTAGAAGACGATTGGGCAAAGCATTGTAAGGAAGACCCATTTCAAGTTGCAATGATGGGGTCATCACACCGAAATAGCTTTAGAAAAGCATGGGCTAATAAAGTTTCTAATCGTTTTTACAATATGAAAAAAGACGAGGAAGAGAATGGTAGACAGTTGCAACTTGATAGTAAAACTGTAAACCAATCAGCACTTGCAGTTCAAAAGAAAAACAGCTCAGAAAAAGAAATTATCAGAGCTTTTAAGCAAGAAAAATATCCGAAGCTATATGCAAGTTCTGGTTTCACTCAGGGCGGGTCAGGAAGTTCAGCAGGGCGATCAGCAGGCGGCTCGGTTGGTTTATCCAGACAAGTTGCTAGTGGCGGTTGCAGGGCTTTAGGGGCTGGGTCATAATGACCTACCCTAACCCTATCAGTTCACCTTATGTTTTATTTAAACCTATGAATCAACCTAAAACCTTAAAAGAGATAAAAGCTGAAAGAAGAGCTATTATCGAAAACGCATGGTTTCATCATGAAATTAGCGATGAGCAATTAAAAGCTGAATACAAAGCTTTAGGTATTGTTAACAAACGTAACAGAATAGCAGATTAGTATTAGTATCTGTTATTATATATATATCAGGTAAGCCTGACTAACTTTTATTTTCTATCTTTAAGCTTATGGCTAATTTACAAAAAACATACACCGAAGACCTTGCAGATTTCGGTTACAGAGAACAAAGAGAAGCACAAGACCTCTTTGAAGCGTGGAAGTCAAACGGCTTACCTGTTGACTTTGAAAACAATGGAGTAAGGATTGCTTTTAACATGAACTCAGGTTATGTATTTCTTACTAATTCTGAATATCAAGTTGCTATGTGTGAGACAAACGAGCATGACAAACTTAAATTATTTTCTTTTTATAGTTCCCCTTACGAAGGCAAAGAAGGTTCATTTGATGAGCTTTTAGAAGAGTACAAAGAAATGCACCCCGAAGATCAGGAGTGGTTTCAGCAGATTGCAGAAAATACTAACAGGTCAGATGAATTACCAGACTTAGACGAGGAGGAGGAGTAATGACAAAAACAATCGAACAAAAATTTACTTGTAATGTTAATTATCAATTTGACATTAGCTTAAAAGACCTTAGAGACTTGTTTTGCACTATGGGTCAAGGATCTTATTATTGGGCTAACAACGTTACGGTAGGAGACATTGAAGAAGACGAAGATGGCTATTATCTACCTAATCAGAATTATGAGCATGAGGGCTGTTGTGCATGGGTTAAAGACTTGACCTTAGATACTCTTATAAAAATAGAAGATTGTGAAGATGATAAACACCAATTTAAAGTTCAAGATGTTTTAACTGCTATAGAAAAAATTATCTCAGGAAAAACTAATTTAAATAGTGATGATTGCAATAGTGTTTTTGAAGCTTTTAAAGATAATGATTTAAGTCTTATAGATGCTTCAGTAGCAGATTCTATATTGCAGATAATGACCTATAACACCCTAGTTTATGGATAGCTGAGACTCGCTTTGAGACTCGCAGGTACACAATTAGGGTGACATATAAAGATAGTATCAGAGAGGATTGATAACCCTCTCTTTTTTTATTGTTACATAATGTTAAGAAATACTGTTATAGTAGCAATAAGGGATTATATTAAGGGTGTTCAAGCAACTATCTTTATTAGGAGGTTTAATGAAAATAAAAAATTTAGTGGGTAGAAAATTTTCTACTCTCTCTCAATCAGAAAAAGAGTTTTATTGGGAACTTGAATTAGGTACTTTAAATACTTGCGATTATTCACAAGTCATTGATTATTCAGATAATCTTGTTTGGGCTATAGATGGATTTGACCTTAAAGGTCATGATGCACTATGTGAAGAAGCTTATCAAGACTTAGGGTGTAAGCCAGTATAAAGACCCGCAGGCACTCGCACCCGCAAAGACTCGCAGGCAAGCGATTACACATAAAAACTCACACATTTTTTAAGAGCTAACAGAAATTAGCTCTTTTTTTGTTGTTAAGTATTATTACAAAATACTATAGTAGTATTAATATCGTTTATAGTAAGAGTGTTCAAACAACTATCTTTATCTTATGGACAAAAATTTAGAAAAATTAGCTGACCAATACGAAGGCAACTTATTAAATTATTTTTGTGGTATGTCACCAAAACAGTCAAAACGATTTAACAAGATGGTTAAAGACGCTAAAAAAATCGGAGGTCAAAGTAATGATTATTAAATCAAATAGTACTTTTTCATTAGTTCAAACAATTACTGATTCAATTTTATTAATTGTTAATGGTACATACTCTCAACCAGTTTTAAGAACTTGGCATATTTCACAAAAACAAGAAGCTTTACATGAGTGGAATAGAATAACATCTTGAGACTCGGAGACTCGCAGGCACTCGATCACGTATTAAAATTCACACAATTTTTTTTAAGAGCTTACAAAAATAAGCTCTTATTTTTATTGTTAAGTATTGTTACAGAATACTATAAAAGTACTATAAAAAGATTTATATTAGAGGTGTTCAAGCAACTATTTTTATCATGTCAAAAACTCTTATAGAAATTCCTTTTTGTGGGTTTGATTATTCTTGGATAGATCAGGAAATAGATCATCAAATAGAATGTGATGTAGATTATTTTCAAGAAGAATACGGCTATGATGATGATAAAAAAGATGATATTAGAACTTCTTTTTATTCTCAGAATGTAGATGAATTTCAAGAAAAAGTATGTCAAACCTATGTTCCTAATTGGGTTATTCCTATAGAGGAGCAGTCAGGTATTCAATTAGATGCTACTTTTGAGTCTATTAGTTATCAATCTCACCCAATTTATAGGTTAACTAGAATGTTCATTGAGATTCCTACATCTCAAGTAACTGAATTAATGAATTGGATATTTGATAATAAGTATGAAGAATTAGAAAATATAGTATTAGATCGCTTTACTGCTAGAGATGGTTATTACCCACACTATTCAAATAATTTAAAAGAGTGGGGAAATTATTCAGAGTGGGATCATAACCAAATAGGAACTGCACTTTTAATCTTTTTTGATGATTCTGACTGCATAGGGGATAACTATCAGTTATTAGAATCAGTATCAGAGACTATTTCATGTGAATTATGGAGTACGTTAGATGATGGTATGCAAAAATATCTTAATGACTTAAGCGATAAAAAAGAAGATGCAAAAGCTCAGTTATCTTTATTTTAGAGACTCGCTGAGAGACTCGCTGAGAGACTCGCTGAGAGACTCGCT
>TARA_R100001463_G_scaffold24298_1_pt1 | contig 14824 bp, 14 predicted proteins | sample TARA_R100001463 | Tara Oceans TARA_R100001463 (sample SAMEA2622242) | marine metagenome | biome: marine biome (ENVO:00000447); feature: deep chlorophyll maximum layer (ENVO:xxxxxxxx); material: "saline water (ENVO:00002010), including plankton (ENVO:xxxxxxxx)" | depth 40 m
GACTGAGACCAATACTTTCTTTTAATCCAGCAAGGCATTAGCTTTAGCTTAGGTAACATTACTTTAAGAACCTCATCGTGGTTGTAAGTTATCTGTTGACCTTTGTTATTGATAAAGGTTATGATTTGATTTCTACCGAACCAGTTATCTCTGACTACGAAATTGTTTCTGTGAATCGGTGGGAAGATCTCGCTTAATTCTTTTTTAGTTAGTTTAGAAATAGCATTGTTTAATTTGTTTGTATTCATATTATTATTATTTATTTGTTATACACTTATATTATCCAGTAAACCCCGTATTTAGTTTGTAACTTTTATTAATAGTTATCTGTGATATAATAATACTATACACGTTTTGCTGGTTCTCGGATCGGAAATCGGTAATGGCATGGGGACCCGGTTATAATAAATAGCTTTATATATCGGTGCACGGGGTAAATACGGTAATATAACCCATTTGTTCCTTATATGCGACATTAGTTTATAATAGTAAATTAATAAGTAGCTATTGTCATGTAATAATATAGGTATGCCACAACAATTATCCCAACAAGCACGCAGAGATAAAGCTGCGAGAGACAAGAAATACGCTATGACAGCTCGTAGAACGCGAATGAAGGCTGAAAACCAGCGCTTAAGACGTGCAGCAGAGAAAAAAGGTGTGAATTTAACTGGAAAAGACTACGATCATAAGACAAAAAAGTTTGAAACAGTTAAAACTAACCGTGGAAATAGGGGTAAAGGCACTAAAAATGAGTAAAATCGTGTAATTATATACACATAAACCAAAACCATGACGTTTTATTACAAAACCTATTCCTGGGCGAACAATAGTAGCGAAGGAATTACCGAAGAAACCCGTAAAACATGGGAATTCTTTGCAGACAAGCAAAATTGGAGAATTGTACAACTACCAAACGGTTATTATCAGACCGAATGCCAAAATTTAAATGCAAAAGGAGAGGCAGACGATAGTTGGACTGACATTACAAGACGTGAAACTATAGAATCTGCAGAAGCAGCTATAGATTCAAGCATAGAGCACTACAAAAAGCGATTGGAATTCGCAAAAGGACCAAAAGTAGTCAAAACATTTAAATAACCACTAAAAAATTTAATTTAATGGAATATAATAATCCAAGTGAGATAGTAAAAGATTTATCCTTTGGGATAAATGCTAGAGAAAAGATAATGCGCGGTGTAGATAAGTTAACAGATGCTGTTAAGTCTACATTAGGCGCTTCAGGTAAATGCGTTATCTATGAAGACGCAATGGGCAGACCGGTGATTACAAAAGATGGTGTAACGGTAGCAGAATCCGTAGTCTTACATGACCCGGTCGAAAATATAGGTGCAACACTTATAAAAGAAGCTGCTCGTAATACAGTGAAAGAAGCAGGTGACGGTACCACTACGGCAACCGTCCTTGCTCATTCATTATTGCATTTAGCTAACGATAAAAAATATGCGGCCACAGTAAGGCCTATCAAAGAAGGAATGTTTACAGCATTAGAAAAAGTAAACAAATTTCTTGATGAACAAGCAATACCAGTTAAAGATGACATGTTAGAAAGCGTGGCACAAATTAGCTGTAATAATGACAAAGCTCTTGGAAAGGTTATATCGCAAGCCTATTCAAAAGTAGGAAAGGACGGTGTTGTCCTTATGGAAGAGTCTGAGACCCATAACACCTACGTTAAATTCGTAGAGGGCACAAGAATAAATTGCGGACTTAAATCGCCATATTTTATAACAGATAAGGATAAAGGTAAAGCAGAACTAGAAAATCCGTACGTACTGATAGTTTCTTCGCCTATACCTAATATTCGTAAAATACAAAGCGTATTGGAGTTTGTTATAAAACAAAAAAGAAGTTTGTTAATCGTTGCAGGCGTAGAACAACAACCTATGGCAGCTTTATTAGCTAACAAGGTTAAAGGCAATATAAAAGTTAATGTTGTAGATCTGCCTGGATTCGGACCAACAAAAGAAGACACTATTGAAGATCTTGCGATACTTACCGGAGCGAAGGTCATAAATGAAGAATTAGGTGATGATCTTGATTTAATTGAACCTAGTGTTCTAGGTGAAGCTATAAAGACTATCACAGATGATGAGCATACGGTATTACAAACACCCGATCTGGTACATACTAGTTTTGTAGATAGGGTTAAAAATATTGAAGAAAGGATAAAGAAGGAAAAAAATCCGTTCTTTAAGAAGAAGCTACGAGAAAGATTAGCAATGTTAAACGGTAAAGTAGCGATGATTAAAGTCGGCGCAAACTCTAAAGTTGAAATGAAGGAGAAGAAAGATAGGGTTGAAGATGCGATATATGCAACTAAAGCAGCATTACAAGAAGGTATTGTTTCCGGTGGTGGTGTAGCTTTATTAGATGCTGCTTATAGAATAGCTCCTGAAAATGAATATGAAAGAATATTATTAGACGCTATTAAATCGCCATATGCAACTATACTAGACAATGCAGCATTAGAATATTATACTTCTGGTGCACCTGGATTTGGTATTGACGTTATAAATAACAAAGAGGTTCATATGATTAAGGCAGGTATTATAGATCCTGTACTCGTAACTAAGACTGCTTTAAAAAATGCAGTAAGTGTTGCAGCTACAATATTCTCTGCTGATTGTGTAATTAATAATGTAAGAGACTATGAAGGCAATTAATCATTATGTAATCGTTGAAAAAATAAAAGAAGCACCTAAGAAAGTTGGAGGCTTAGAACTTACCGAAGATCAAAATAAAGATATAAGATATTTAAAAGGTAAGGTAATATCAGCAGGACCAGTTGCTGATATGTTAAAAAAAGACGATATAGTTAGATACGATAAGCATGCTGGTCATGGTATCGAATGGAAAGAACAACTATATTATGTATTAAAACTCGGTGATATAGTATTAGTTGAATGAAACTAAGTGCTAATGACATAAGAGAATTAAATTTATTAAAGTATTATAGGCTCATTCGAAAATGGGCCTGTAAAACTTATGGCCTAAAAGATGCTGATTTAGAACTTTTATTATATTTAGATTGCAAAAGACGATTTACACGTAATGAATTTATAGAGGGTTCTTATACTTACAGCTGGGACAAACAGAGATGGGAGCGTTTAAGACGCAACGGATGGATCGAAGTTTGGAGGCAAAGAAATAGAACCACTATAAAATACAGTATATACAAAACCTCATTTAAATGTAGTCAACTTATATCTCGTATATACAGAATAATGCTCGCGGAGGAAGACTTACCCACAAGCGAGAGAAGTGTATTTTATAACAACAAATCGTATACTGATAAAGTTTATAATAAAGCTATTGATGATATGATAAAAGATTCCGATCGATAATGGGCTACAAAATGAAAACTAGCATACCGGCAATGTTGGGCATGAATGAAAAGTATTCAACGCCTGATGTACCAGTTTTTGAAAAAAATTTAGGTAAAGCATGGGGATATGCAGACTTAGATAGAACGGTTACTATAAATAAGAATCTTAATGATAAACAAAAAGAGCAAGCTGTTAGACATGAAAAATTACATGTATTACAGATGCGTCAAGGTAAAACTTGGTATGATAGTAAAAACGTTTATCACAAACCTAATCTTGGTTCTCCTATATTAAAGTATAAAAGAATAGGTAACAAAATGCTAGTAGGCGGAAAAGCAATGCACGTTGGTGATCCTAAAAATCCTATAGAAAAAGAAGTATACGATCAAACAGGTGAATATCCAACACCTATAAAAAAGAAATAATTATGCCAAACTTTAAAAAAAATACAAGTTCTTTTATGATGAAACCTACAGGTATGGGCCAACAAGGCTATGCAATGAACGGTAGCGATCCTAAAAAGAAAAAACCAATTATTAGTAAAACTACACAAGGTGAAATTAGACAAGCACCAAGTAAAGCTACTCAATTATTTAGAAAAATTAAAAATACACCTGCTGGCACACCTGGCGCAATAGGATTTGCTAAAAAAATAGTACAATTTGGTGCAGTACTGGCGCCTGTTCCTGCTCTTGGTAAAGTAAAAGCTGTAAAAAAAATAGGAACAGCTTTCTCTAATGCAGCTAAACAATATAGGTCTAAAGCTGGAGTTGGTGGATCAAATATAGGAAGTGCAGCTAAACAAATAAAATCTGCAATAAGTGGATCTAATATAGTTATTGGAAATACCATAAGTGCAGCTAAACAAGTACAAAAGTTTGGCTTTAAGAAAACAAAAGCTTTAAGAAAACAAGGTATTACAAGTACAAAAGATTTAAGGTATGCTGATAAAAGCTGGACAGCTCCTAAAATTAATGCAAATGTAAAAAAGGTACCTGTTGTTGGCCAGCCTGGCAAAAAAGTAAGTGTACCAAAATCATCAAAAACTAAACAAGTGTCATATGTTAACCCTAGAATAAGTATGACTAAAGCTCAAAGAGATAAAGCAGGGTATTAATTATGGCAAGTAAAAACGCACCATCAAGAAAAAAATCAAAAGGCTACTATACTAAAGTAAACAAAAAAGGTGGTACTGGCGCTAAAGCTGGTGGCGGAATGTCAGCTAAAGGTGTTGCTAAGTATAGAAGGGATAATCCCGGTAGTAAACTTAAACAAGCTGTTACAACTTCTCCATCTAAATTAAAAAAAGGAAGTGCAGCCTGGAAAAGAAGAAAAGCATTTTGTGCTAGATCTCGTAGTTGGAAAAGCGAAAGAGGTTTAGCAGCAAGAAGAAAATGGAATTGTTAATATGATAAGAAATAAACCAGAGGGTCTAGGAGACTCAATAGAAAATTTTACAACAAAAACAGGAATAAAAACAATGGTAGATACTGTATCTAAAGGATTAAATATACCATGTGGTTGCGAAGGCAGACGTAAGGCCATGAACGCTCTATTCCCATATAAATATAAAAAATAATAATTATGGCGGATCCAAAAAATAAAAAAGGTAAAGTCTTCGGTAAAAAGAAAAAAGCACCTAAGAAAGTAGACCCAAATCAAGGCCAAAAAGGTCCTGATGGAAGAGATTTAAAAGTTTATTTAGACGATGTAAGAGCTAAAAAAATGGCAGAAAGTCAAAAGCCTATAAATAAAACTAAAAAACCGGCGGCAGAACCTGTGAATAAAACTAAAAAAGCTAATAACATGAGTCCTTATAATTTAAAACCTATTCCTGAAGGCAACAAGGGTAAAGGTTTAAGCAAACTACCAACAGAAGTAAGAAATAATATGGGTTATCAAATGGATTCATCACATTCTTTTAAAGGGAAGCCTGCTAATAACATGAAGACAATGTACATGGGTAGCGTATATTATGAAACAGAAAATGGTGAAGATGTTGATATAACTAAAAAAGTTGTTGTTGGTCCTGATGGTAATTTAAAAACTGAAAGTACTTCAACAGAAACGCAAACAACTAATGAAGATGTTTTTAAAGATAATTATCAAGGCGGTGGTAAATTTAAAAACAAAGCTGAAAGAGATTGGTATAATGACCAAATAAAACAAAGAACAGATAAGGGAATGTCTAATGAAGATGCTATTCAAGATTATAGAAATACATTTCAAATTGGCGAAAAGAAAAAAGTAAAGGTTGGAACAAAAAAAGTAGATAAACAGGTAGAAACTAAAAAACTTGATGATATACCTCAAAGCTTTCAAAGCACAGGTAATTTTGGTAGAAGACAACAAATAAGAGGAGTTATTCAAGGTGAAAGAAAAGCAAAAAGAACTGCAATAAGACAAGCTAAAGCAGCCGCTGCTCGTTCAGGTTTGAAAGGAAAAGCTAAAAGAGACTTCATGCGAGAACAAAAAGGCATAGCTAAAGGAAAACAATTTGAAAACCAAGGTAACAGAATAGCAGAAATAAATAGACAAACTGCAATGCAAGAAGCTCAGGGTATTATTGGACCAGGTGACAAAATACAACAAGGATTTACTCCTGGAACTATGAGGGGTAATTATGATATTAGAACTGATAGCAGACAAAAAATGAATAGAGGGGTTTCTGATTTTAAATTTAAATCTAATTTAAGTGAAGATGATATTAAGATAAATAAACCTAAAGCTAACTTGTCACTAACAAACATGAAGTTATCGCCGAATGCGATGAATTACTTTAATAGAAAAAATAAATAATGAGTAAGCCTAAAAAGAAATTTGCAGAAAGCACCGTGGGAAAACTTTTATTCGGTGCTGCTTCAATAGTTAACCCAACACTTGGTAACGTACTTAAAGGAGTAACGTCACCGGGAGAAGCTATTGCTGCAATTGGTAAATCAGATGTAAGTTCTGATGATAAAATTAAATTACAACAATTAATATACGAGCAACAAAATAAAGAAATGGAAGCTGTAACTTCAAGGTGGCAGGCGGATTCCGCATCAGATTCATGGCTTTCAAAAAATGTACGTCCACTGGTTTTAGTCTGGTGTATTGTTATATTTTCTTTAGCTGGTATATTAGATAGTGTAGAATCAATCCCTTTTAACATAGGGGTAACCTGGAATGACACTTTTGAAAAAGTTATGATGGCCGTTGTTTTAGCCTATTTCGGTGGACGAAGTGGAGAAAAGGTTACCAGTATATTTAAAAAATAAATCACATGCCTAGAATAAAAAACATAGAAAAAGATACTGCCGTAACCGGCAATGATAAAGTATTGGGAACTGATGTTTCTGGCGCGACTAAAAACTATTTAGTTAGTGATCTTGCAGCTGTTGCGAACGCTGCCATATTAGGATTTCAAACCATTACCCATAGTACGAACACACATACTATCGATCTAAATTCAGACGCAAACAATTATAACATAAGCGCGCAAAACGCAGTAAACACATTAATATTAAGTAACTTTGATGTTAACGTTGGAAAGTCGGGCACTATTGTTATAACCAACCCTTCCCTTACAGGCTCATTATCATGGGCCCCATTACAAGCCTCAGTATACACACCTGGTGGTAGTTCCATATCTTTTAATTTAACAGCAAACAAAATTGCAATATTAACTTACTTTGTAGCAACGTCAAGCAAAATACTAGTTAACTACGTAGGAAATTTCGGCTCATATCCTCAACCTTAAACTATAACTGAATGAGATGGCTTTGGAACAGAATTGATTTTTGGAATACTTCAAAAAACACCGCTGGTACAACTACTACCAGTAGAGATACTTCTTATCCAAAAAATACTACAACAACATTTAGTACAAGCGTAAGCACTACCGTTGAGACAACTAAATCTACGTCTATTGAAACCACAAAAGAAACGGACGAAACTTTAAGTACAGAAGAATCAAGATCAACTGCATATAATACATCAACAGATACAACTACTGCATTTAATACATCAACCATAACCCAAAAAGATACAACAACAACTTTTGAAACCAGTACCACTACACAAACAAGTTTTGAAACTACGAAAGAAACTACAACCACTTTCGAAACTACCAAAGATACCACCACAGCATATAATACATCTACATCTACTACAACTACGTTTAATACTAGTACAAATACTACAACAGTATACAACACAACAACAGCTACTAGTAAAACTACAACAACAGCGTACAATACATCAACAAGCACAACAACCGTATTTAATACGAGTACACTAACTAGTGTTTCAACAAGTAAAACTACAACTATTGAAACTACTAGAACAACTAGTGAAAGTATAAGTACAGCTAGAGATACTACGACTGCTTATACCACTACATTCTCCACATTTGTAAGAAATAGTATTGGAACATTAATAACAGCATACAATACAAGCACATCTACAACTACTGTTTTTAATACATCAACTGCTACAAATATAACCACAACGTTTTCAACAAACAAAAATACAAGTACTGTATTTAATACGAGCACGATAACATCTAAGACTACTAGCACTACTTTTAACACAAGCACAACAACTCAAAAAAGTACGACAACTACATTTGAGACTAGCAGTACAAGACAGATAAATGATACAGGGAGAGACACAAGTACAATATACAATACTAGTACAAGTACATTTATTAGAAATAGTATTAGTACTTTAATTACAGCTTATAACACCTCCACAACCACAACAACAGTATATAATACTTCAACAGCTACAACGGTTACTACAACTTTTAGTACAAATAAAAATACGTCAACAGTATTTAACACTAGTACAATAACACAAAAAGATACTACAACAGCATTTAATACAAGTACAATAACACAAAAGAGTACAACGACTACGTTTGAAACCAGCAGCACTAGAACTATTAATGACACTGGAAGAGATACATCTACTATTTATAACACTACTACGCAGACTTTTATAGGTAACTCTATATCAACATTAATTACTGCATTCAACACAAGTACTAGCACCACTACAGTATATAATACAAGTACCAACACCAGTGTAACCACTACAATTAGCACAAATAAAGATACAACAACTATATATGCAACTACGTTTGAAACAAGTAAAACAACTAGTACAACGTTTAGCACGAGTAATGTAACAAATAAAAATACAACAACTGTTTATAACACCAGTACAACTAGAACTATTAATGATACTGGTAGAGATACAAGCACTATATATAATACAAGTACACAAACCTTTATAAAGAATTCAATTTCAACTTTAATAACTGCGTTTAATACATCTACAAACACAACCACAACATTTAATACTAGCACAACAACATCTACAACTACGACGTTCAGTACAAACTTAGATACAAATACTGTATTTAATACTTCTACTATAACTCAGAAAAGTACAACTACAGCATACAATACAAGTACTGTAACTCAAAAAGCTACAGATACAACTTTTGAAACATCTAAAACAACAAGTGTAGATACTGCTAGAGATACAACGACTATATATACAACGACGTTTAACACTTTCGTAAGAAACTCCATAGCTACTTTAATAACAGCTTATAATACATCGACAACTACGACAACAGTTTACAATACCAGTACAACTGTAACGACTACGTTTAATACAACAAGATCAACGTCTAAAACAACAAACACTGTATATAATACATCAACATCAACTACAACAACATTTAGTACTAATGTAGACACAAGCGTTTCAACGAGCAAATCAACTACAACAACCTTTGCTACAAATAAAGACACAACAACTACATTTAATACTACTCAATCAACTAATACAACTGTTGAAACTACTAAGGAAACAACTACAGCGTTTAATACTTCAACCGATACCAATACTGTATTTAATACAAGCACAGTAACATCCACTTCAACAATTACAACGTTTAATACAACTAAATCTACTACTACAGCATACAATACGAGTACTGCAACAGTAACTAGTTTTGGAACAACAGTACCAACTTCTATTTCAACATCTACAACAGTAAGTACAAATAGATCAACAACAACAACGTTTAGTACTAATAAGAATACAACTACTACGTTTAATACAAGTACAAGTACCACAACTGTATTTAATACAACTACTAATACCGTGTTTAATACGAGTACGAATACTACAACTGTATTTAATACATCAACAACAACTTCGTTTAATACGACTACCACATTTAATACGAGTAGAACAACAACTAAAAATACTACCACAACTTTCTCGACTAGTAGAACAACCACAGTTGACACTAGTAAAAATACTACCACAGTATATAGTACTACATTCTCTACGTTTGTAAGAAATTCAATAGCAACATTAATTACAGCGTTTAACACAAGTACCAATACAACAACAACATTTAATACCTCAACCACAACAACGACAACATTTAACACTAGTACAATAACTAATAAGTCTACCACAACAACGTTTAATACAAGTACACTAACAACATTCGCAACTAGTAAATCTACAACAACAACGTTCGCAACTAGTAAGTCTACGACTACCACATTCAATACGTCTAGGGCAACTACAACAACGTTCGCAACCACTAGATCTACTACTACGACTTTTGCTACTAGCAGAAATACAACTGAGTCAAGAAGTACAACAACAGTATACAGCACTACAACTGCTTATAATACTACTAGATCAACCACAACTACATTTGCGACAAGTAAAGCTACTAGTACAGTGTTTAATACCAGTACAGCAACAACCACTGCGTATACAACAACATTTGCAACTTCAAGAAACACAACAACAACCTTTGCAACTTCAAGAAGTACAACAACAACGTTTAACACAAGTAGATCAACAACTACTGCTTATACAACAACATTTGCTACAAGCAGAAATACTACTACTACATTCGCAACATCACGAAGTACGACAACTACATTTGCTACAAGTAGAAACACGACTACAACGTTTAACACGTCTAGAAATACAACTACCACGTTCAATACAAGTAGATCAACTACAACTACGTTCAATACAAGTAAAGCAACTACGACAACTTATACAACAAGTATTGTTACATCTAGAACAACAACATTCGGAACGTCCAATGCAACTAGCACAGCGTTTAACACTTCTAGAACAACAACTTATACAACAAGTTTTAACACTGCGTTTAATACTACTACAACATACGGAACAAGTGTGGGCACAAGTAGAAGTACAACGACAACTTATGCAACAACAACAACTTACGAAACTAGTAAATCAACAACAACGGTATTCTCGACTGCAGCTTCATTAACAGCGTTTACGTCTTCAGCAAATAGTAACTTTAACTTCGCGTGTTTTGAATTCCTAGGCAACACTTATTATGGAACTAACGTTTCTCAAGGAATACCACAAGTTGGATCGAACGTATATTCACAAAACAATACTAGCTTCCCATTATCTTCTGGTCATTATGCTGCTCAAAACGCTGCAGGATTCTCTGCAACGCATCAATTCCAAATAGGCGCTGGTGGAACAGTTATAGGTTTAAATGCGTGTGGTGGTGGATTCTCAGATAGAAGACTTAAGAAAGATATTAAGTTAATAGGTAAATCTAAGAATGGATTAAACATTTACGAATTTAGATATATAGATCCTAAGTGGGCTGGTGGAAATGATGAGTATGATGGTAAATGGCAAGGTGTAATGGCGGATGAGTTAGAACACATTGAAGGAGCTGTAATGGAATTCCACGGTTACAAATATGTTAACTATCATGGAAAAGATGAAATTGATGTTGAACTAAAAAGAATTAAATAATATGGGAGTTCATTTTAACGAAAACGATATAGCAGCACATAACGGAACAACATTTGTTATAGAAAAAGTTATCAAACAAGATTCAGATGGTAACGAATATACTATGTCTCAGTTTAAATACAAGGAAGACCCAAGGCACAATAAGTATAATCATGAAGTACCTGCTGGAAACTATGTAGGAGATAATTGCACTACGTGTGGGTGGGATGTGACAGAAGCACAATATGAAGATGCAACGTGGGGAGATATATTATATTTAGGATTATATTTAGGTGTTACTCCCGATTACATATATAAAAATAAATCTGTAACATCTATTGATGTAATAGAAGAAGATCAAAGTATAATAGATTATGTTGATTGGATAGATAGTAATATAAATGTAATACAAGGTGATGAATGGACATACGCAACATCAAAACAGTATGACATTATAATATGTGATTTATGGGCCATGCCTAGTGATATAACACAAGATCACAAAACAAGTTTAATAAATAATTATACAAATAATTTAAAATCTGGTGGTAAAATAATAATACCAATATCAGGTGAAACAATAAGTTAATCATGCCAAATACAAGTAGAAGTACAACCACGGTATATAATACTAGCGACTTAACTAGCGAGAGTAGAAGTACGACCACAGCGTATACTTCCAACTTTAATACTAGTAGAAGTACTGGTACGTCTAGAGGTACAAGCAGTATAACATCTAGAACTACTACGTTTGGCACAAGTAAAAATACTACCACATCTTTTAATACAAGTAGAACTACAACTTATACAAGTTTCTTTTCTACCAGCAGATCAACAACCACTACGTTTGCGACTAGTAGAAGTACAACGACTACGTTTGCTACATCTAGGAGTACTACCACAACATTTGCTACATCTAAAAGCACTACGACAACATTCAATACTAGTAAATCAACAACTACAACCTTTAACACTTCTACCGCAACTGTTACAACATTTAATACATCAACTGTAACTTCAAAAAGTACGACTACAACCTTTGCAACATCAAAAAGCACAACTACAGTATATAACACATCTAAAAGTACAACTACAACTTTTAATACTAGCAGGGTTACAACTAAAAGTACAACTACTGTTTTTTCAACTAGTAGAAATACAACTACAACTTTTAACACTAGTAAATCAACTACTACGACTTTCAATACATCAACCACTACAATTGAAAGCAGAAGTACAACAACAACATATACTACTAATACAGCATTTAATACTAGTACGGCAACCACAACCACGTTTAATACGTCGACTACAACTACTACAACGTTTGCAACATCTAAAAGTACCACGACTACTTTTAACACTAGTACAACGACAACTACAGTTTATAATACTAGCAGGACTACAACGTTTTCTACAAGTAAAAGTACAACAACAGTTTATACTACCACGTTCTCAACTAACAGAAGTACAACAACAAGTTTTAGTACATCAAGAACTACTGCAGAATCAAGAAGTACTGCAAGAGATACAATATCAACTGTAGCTATAAATAGAAATACAACTAGAATAACAAACACTATTACTATAACTGTATTTAACACTAGTACAACAACTGCATTCAATACCAGCACAAGTACTGTTACAGAATATACAACAACATTTGCAACCAGTAGAGCAACAGAAACTTCTAGGACTACAACAGTTTCAACAAGTAGAGCTACAGCTACAACAGTATCAACTAATAGAAATACTACTGTATCTACTAATAGATCAACTACGACAGTATTTAGTACAAGTAAATCTACTAATACGGTGTTCAATACCTCTACAGCCACAGTCACGACGTTTAATACATCGACAAATACAATTACTGTATATAATACTACAACGGCAACAACTAAGTCTACAACAACCGCATACAATACAAGTACAAGTACTATAACGACTTTCTCAACATCTAAGTCTACAACAACTGCGTATACGACTACGTTTAGTACTAATAGAAATACTACGACAACATTTGAAACTAGTCGAGATACAACAACTGCTTTTAATACAACAACAGCAACTGTTACAACTTTCAATACGTCAACGACAACAAACACTGTATATAATACTGCTACGTCAACGACGACAGTTTTCAATACTAGTACAAATACTGTATTTAATACAAGTACTACAACTACCACAACTATTGAAACTGATAAAGATACTACAACAACGTTTGATACTGTGTTTAATACAAGCACAACGACAACTAGTACAAAGTCAACATCTAAGACTACTACAACTTCTTTCGGCACGGCTAGAGATACGTTATCTACAGTAGCTATTAATAGAAGCACTAGTAAGTTAACTAATACAATAACTATAACCGCTTATAACACTAGCACCACTACAGCGTTTAATACTTCTACAAGTACAACGACAGAATACACTACTACGTTTGAAACTAGCAAGTCCACTACAACTGTTTATACTACTACATTTAGTACTAACAAAAACACTAATACAGTATTTAATACTTCAACCTCTACCACGACAACTACAACATTCTCAACTTCTAAAACAACATCAACAACGTTTAGTACTCAAAGAGATACAGAAGTTACGTCACAAGTGTTTAGAACAACAAATTATAATACAACTAAAACAACCATAACGGCATTTAATACTAGTACACTTACTGTGTATAATACAAGTACAAGTACAAATACAGAATATACTACAACTTTCAATACCAGTAAAAATACGACAACAGCATATAATACTGCAACTCAAACGTCAACAACAACTAATACTGTATTTAACACATCAACTACAACTCAAGTTGTCACTTCGGTTTCTACATCAAAATCAACTGACACAACGTTTAGTACGCAGAGAGATACATTATCTACTAGTCAGATACTTAGAACTACTGCATACAATACAACTAAGATAACGATCACTGCATTCAACACAAGTACTGTAACAGCATTTAACACTAGTACAACTACTACCACGTTATACACTACAACGTTTTCAACTAGTAAAACCACTAGTACTGAATACACAACAACTTTCAGTACCAACTTAGATACATCAACAGTATTTAATACTAGTACTACAACAGCAGTTGACACAGTTATTAGCACAAGTAAAACAACTGACACAACATTTAGTACGGCTAGAGACACTTTATCAACGGAAGAAGTTCGAAGAACTACAAATTATAACACAACTAAGATAACTATTACAGCGTTTAATACTAGTACTGTAACTGCGTTTAACACGAGTACTACAACAACAACTGAATATACAACAACTTTTGAAACGTCAAAAGATACAACTACAGTATATACTACAACGTTTAGTACAAACTTAGATACAAACACTGTATACAATACAAGTACAACAACGTCTGCTAATACAACAATAAGTACTAGTAAAGAAACAACAACAACAATTAGTACAGCAAGAGATACGCTAGCTACAGAACAAATAAATAAAAATACAAGTACTATTACAAGTACTATTACAATAACAGCGTATAATACATCAACTGATACTACGACAACATTTAATACGTCAACATTAACAGAATATAATACGTCGACATTAACAAGTGTGTCAACAAGTAAAACAACTGATACGGTTTATAGTACAAGTACAAC
>TARA_R100001463_G_scaffold6257_2_pt1 | contig 14704 bp, 5 predicted proteins | sample TARA_R100001463 | Tara Oceans TARA_R100001463 (sample SAMEA2622242) | marine metagenome | biome: marine biome (ENVO:00000447); feature: deep chlorophyll maximum layer (ENVO:xxxxxxxx); material: "saline water (ENVO:00002010), including plankton (ENVO:xxxxxxxx)" | depth 40 m
CTCAAGTTCAATTAGAAATATTTGAATCATACTTTGATAGCTTGAACCAGCAATTACGTGTTCCACAAGCAGACGTCGATTACTCTGATAGAGTAATGAATTTAGACGAAAAAATATCTATATTTAAAACATCAGGTGCAGCTATATATGATGCACCTTCTTTTTCTTTACCTAAAGAATCTGGTGTCGCTCAATCCACAGAGATATTAAGCACCATAACTAATCAACAAGCTTATACATATACTACGTTAACATCTAACCAATTGTCTAACGGTACAGTTCAAGTTTACTTTGACGGAGTTTTACAACCTTCTTCAGCTTATACTATAAATAATAATATTATATCATTAACAGTATCACCAGCTTCTGTTTTTACTGTTTTAACAGTTGTTGATTCAAATGATTTTTATAGGTTAGGTACAGTAACCTATCAAATTGGAGCGTTACCTTACTATGAACTAGAAAGAGTTGGTAAAAGTGAATTATATCATTTATTAAGTTCTAACTTAACAAAACCTTCTACTAGAAATCCTATTTATACATATGCAAATCAAAAAATAACTGTATACCCAAGTACTATAGTTAGCGGAATTAATATAGATTATATAAGAAAACCTTTAGCTCCTATATGGAATTTTAGCTTAAACGGAAATGCTTATCAATATAATGAAGCTACTTCAGTAAATTTTGAATTACATGATGCAGACCAAACAGAATTAATATTAAAAATATTATTATATGCAGGTGTTGTAGTAAAAAGCATGGAAATTGTACAAATTGCAGATCAACAAGTACAACAAGAAAACATTAATCAACAAAGATAATAAAGCATGTCAAGACCTAATGGTGGTTTAATAACCGAAACTAATAGACAATATTACGCTGGAGCTCAGCAGTTTTATATAGACACTACCGGTTCAGGTAAAACGTTTACATCAACTTTTGATACTGATTTAGTTTTTGGAGGTTCTGATCCTGCAACAGGAGATTTTAATAAAAACAATTTTAAATTATTTACTAGCCCTGATGCAACTGTATGGACTGAGCTAACTCCATCTAGTTCAAGTGAAACAGGTGTAGTTACAAACGCAACAGGCGTTGCAAGTACATCAGTAGATTTAACAACTTATAATTCAGATATACAGGCTGGTATGACAGTTACAGGTTTAGGTGTAGACTCAGGAACAACTGTTCTTTCTACAATTAATCCAGGTACTTCAATAACAGGCAACGCTTATGTTCCTTTTGTTACAGGTAACATAGGGTCTATATTAAGTAACTATAGCGTTATAATGACTGCAAATATAACAGCAGATATACAAGCTTTAGGGGCTAATGCTGTTGTTGATGATCCTAATCCTGCCGGGGTTGGAACTTTTACAGTATATGATCCACCAACTTTTGTACAAAGTGTATCTACTAATGCTGGTGTTACAACTGTTGTATGGAATAAACTACAATCTGGTACTGCTAATGGAATGCTTCTTAGGTTTCAACCGGCAATTACAGGTACTACAACACTTACATTAAGTGCTTATAATGCTAGTATAGTTGCTGGTATGGGTGTAAGTGGACCATATGTATCAAGTGGTACTATAGTTGTTAGTAATACAAATTCTGGAGGTAGAAGTGTTATAGTGTTAAGTAAAGTAATGACACAAAGAGCTGATAGTAATGGTGCTTATAGTTTTTTTAAACAAGAAATTACTCTTAATAAAAACGCTACAGTTGTTGATACTGAGGTTTTAACTTTTAAAAATGCTAGTCCTTTTACTGCTGCAAACAATATAGTTACTGTTAATGTATTTTTAGCAGCTGGAACATATTTAAAAATACAACTAGATGAAACAACGATGTGGGATAATAACGGTAGTTATGGTTATACCACATTGCATGATATAATTGATAATTTTCTTATTGCTTATGTAGGAGCTGGCAAGCTTATACCTAGTGTAAAAAGAACAGATGTAATATTTCACGCAAAAAGAGGATTACAAGAATTTAGTTATGACACATTACAAAGTGTTAAATCACAAGAGGTAAGTATACCACAAAGTTTATCTATTATTATACCACAAGATTTTGTTAATTATGTAAGATTATCGTGGATAGATGAATTAGGTGTTCAACATACTATATTTCCGGCAAACACTTTAACTAGTAATCCTTATACAACACCAGCGCAAGATAATTTAGGTGTTCCTACTCAAGACAATATAGAGGAAAATATAGAAGGTACATCGGTTATAAATGAAAGATGGGCTGGTACTGATCCAGCAAGAATTAGTGGAGCATTAATGACTAATCAAGGTGATCAAGTTGCAGATATATATAGAACTATGTGGGGTGATGGTTATACAACTTGGTTAGGCCAAAGATATGGTATGAATCCAGAAACAAGTCAAAGAAACGGTTGGTTTACTATAGATGAAAGAAAAGGTATGTTTACTTTTACTAATAATTTAAAAAACAAAATAGTTCTTATAGAGTATATATCTGATGGTAACGCTTATGAAATGGATACACGTATACCAAAAATGGCAGAAGAAGCTTTATATGCACACATTATACACGCTATATTAAGTGTTTCAACAAATGTACAAGAATATGTTATAAGAAGATTTAAACAAGAAAGAAGTGCTAAACTAAGAAATGCTAAAATTAGATTATCTAATATAAAACTTGATCAAATAATGCAAGTAATGAGAGGTAAATCTAAATGGCTTAAATTTTAATACATGGCAGAAATAAAGAATAGTTTTCTAAAGTCCAAGATGAATAAAGACTTGGACGATAGGTTAATTCCTAACGGCGAGTATAGAGACGCACAGAATATATCTGTGGGTAAATCTGAAGAAGATGATATAGGTGCGTTAGAAACTGTTTTAGGCAATGTACTTATGACTGCCACGGGTTTAATATCACCAACTCTACCTAGTGATATGACTGTTATAGGATATTTAGCAGACGAATACTCTGATAAAATATATATCTTTTCTACAAATTATACAGATAGTTACCCCGACACTCAACCAACTTATACTCCTTCTAACAAAAGATGTATTATATATGCTTTTTCACCTGGAGCTACAAACGCTGATGTTATAGTTGATAATGTATTTTTAAATTTTTCTACAACAAACCCTATACAAGCTAGTTTAATTGAAAATTTATTATTTTTTACAGATAATAGAAATGCTCCTAGAAAAGTAAATGTAGATCCAGAAAGTGGAATATCTGGATATTATACAAATGAAGACCAATTAAGTGTTGCTAAATACAACCCTTACTTGCCAATTAAAATGTTTAAAAAAGCTGATGCAATTGTATTAGCTAGTCCAGCACCAACTACAACTACATTTGTTGTTAGCAAAAATATTAATATATTAGCAGGAATGTCTGTTATGAGTACTAGCTCTACTGGAACAGTAAAGGTAGCTAGTTATGATTACGTAACAGTTGTAAGTGCTATAGAAAGTGGTTCTTCACCCAACGAAATAACAACAGTAACTTTATCTAGCCCTATTACAGCTCCTGTAGCTGGTGATATATTTACATTTCTTATATCTACCATGACTAATAAATCTTCAGATACTACTTGGCCTGGAGATCCTGATTATTTAGAAAGTAAATTTGTAAGATTTAGTTATAGATATAGATTTGACGATGGTGAATATTCCTTAATGGCACCATTTACACAAATTGCATATATACCTAAACAAAAAGGTTATTTTATTAATGGTAACGAAGATGACGCCTATAGAAGTACTATATTAGATTGGATGGAAAACAATGTTAATAATATAGAATTATTAATTACCTTACCTTGTCTTTTTAATCAATTAAACAGTAATTTTAAAATATCTTCAATAGATCTTTTATACAAAGAGTCAGATGGTACATCAATAAAAGTATTAGAAAATTTAAGTTTAAGTGATATACAACCTGACACTGTTGATAATATTTTTAGTTATAACTATCAGTCTAGAAAACCATACAAAACTTTACCTTCTGATCAAACAACTAGAGTTTATGACGTTGTTCCGGTTAGAGCTTTAAGTCAAGAAACAGCTGGTAATAGAATTATTTATGGTAATTTTAGAAACGCATACACCGCACCTGGATCAATACAATACGATGTACAGGTTTCAGACAAGGGTGGGAAATCTTCTACTAGTTGGGTCGAATATCCTAACCATTCATTAAAACAAAATAGAAATTATCAAGTTGGTTTTGTTCTTTCTGATAAATATGGTAGAACATCGCCTGTTATTCTTTCATCTGTACGAACAACACAACCTAATTTAGGCTCTACATTGTTTTCTGCTTATAACAGCGCTTCGTCTAATATAAAAGCTTGGCTAGGTGATACATTACAAGTTTCTGTTACTCAAGCTATAACAAGCACATCTAACGAATACCCTGACTTTGAGGAAGGTAGACCAGGTTTATATGCTATACCTACTAATGTCACTGGTTTTGCAATAACAAGTGCCGCAGTAAATATTTCAGACACACAGTATCAATTTACTCTTGATAACTCTAACGCCCCATCTAACGTAACAGTTCCTGCACAAGGAAATTATTTAAGAGGCGAATATATAGATTATGTTAAAGTTATAACTGTAAGTAATGTTGGTACTGCTTATACAATAACAACAAATGGTAGGGTTAATTCTAGTTACTCAAACAATACCATGCTTGGATCAGCTGCTGATATAAAATTTGTATATAATATAAACCCTATAGGTTGGTATTCATATAAAGTTGTTTTAAAGCAAACAGAGCAGGAATATTATAATGTATATTTACCAGGTATATTAAATGGTTATCCTGCTATAAAATCAGGTGGTATTGCTTTTCCTCAAAATGAAGATAATAAAACAGCTAACATTGTTTTAATAAATGATAATATAAATAAAGTTCCTAGAGATTTAAACGAAGTTTCAGATCAACAAAGACAATTTAGGAGTTCAGTACAATTACACGGTAGGGTTGAAAACAATTCTGCTACTACAAATATACAATTTTTCCCAGGTATATTAACAGATACAGCGGTAAGTATAGCTACATCTGATGATTCAAATATGAATTATGATAATTTGTCTACATCTGTACCAAATGTAAGTAATCCACCTGGTGGTCAAGATAATTTATATCAAATAGATAGTAAACCTTTAATAGCTAGATTATCAACATCAAAAACAATAGGTTCATTAACAAACGCAATGAGACCTTTTTTAGCAATATATGAAACCGATCCGGTTGATTCTCTTTTAGATATATTCTGGGAAACAAACACGGTAGGTTTAATTGCAGATTTAAATGCAGATGTAAGAACTGGTTCTGATGATCCTGTTGCTTTTACAGCTGATGCTTTTCAATTTTTAGAAAGCGATACTATTGGTCATTCATTAACTAATGCTTTTTGGCCAGTATCAAGTGAAGGTGTAGTATTTAATGCTTCGTATCCAACAACTTTACAAAGTGGTGCATATTATACTTCCATTAGAACAGGTAATACTCAAAACTTATTAAGCGATTCAGATAGTTTATTTGAAGTAATACAAGATAGCACAACAAAATCATACACAATAAAATTAAAAAACTTAGCTACTTTTATAAGTGATAGTGATTCACAAGATGTTTATACATTTTATTTACCTATACTTGTGGACGCAAATTCTTCTTTAGCGCCAGGCGCAAACCCAACCTTAACAATTTCAAGTGTTAAATTAGAAAACGTAGCACCATCGTTTACTCAAAGTACTTTACCAACAATAAGTATAACGGTGGATGAAGGTGGTAATCCTATGCCTGGTCAAAATACTACAGCTGTAAACGGTAGTGCTAAAACAGCAGAAAATCAATTAGGTTTATTTTGGTCTATTGTTTCTGGTAATCCAACGGGTACTAATGGTAATCCAGCTTTTCAAATAGATCCAGACAATGGTTATATTTCTCAAACCCCAACAAACAACGCTCCTTCAGGTTCTCATACTTTAGTTTTAAAAGTTCAAGATGCGTTTGATAACAATAATCAAGCTGGTACAGGTAGCTTAAGCAGTTCTAATAAAAATCAAATAATAAACATAGGACCAATACAAGCTAATACAACTATAAGATCTGGTTGTCAAACTGGGCCTATTGACATGTTGTCACCAGCTGGATCACAACAAGCCTTACGAACAAAGTACAATGCTCAATATGGTATTTCAGGTATATTTTATGTAGCAGATGGCACTTTTACAAGTAGTAGCCCTGCTAGTGGATATGCTTTAACTGATTTACCTACTGGTGTTGTTCCTAGTACAGCACAAACTGGTGATGCATCTGAAACAAACACAATGTTTAAATTGGGTAGTGCTTTATCAAAAGGAACTTTATCCTTATCGTTAAATGCAAATATGACATGGACTGCAAATCTTCCTTCTAGTGGACTTGAAGGCGAGGTATACTGGGAAGTATATCATAGAACAAATAGTAGTTCTAGTTGGGCATCTATTGCTGACTTAAATAACACTATTTTAGATAATACAGCTAATGGTGGAAAAGGTTTAAAAATGCTTTTAGAAACAGACGCATCAGCTGGTGCAGGAGGAGTTGGTACATATTACAAACAATTTGTTTTAGCTTATAATCAAGTTGGAGAATATTTAGTTGTTGCTAATGATGCTAAAAACACTATAGCTCCAGCTCAATTAAATTCTTTAGCTGTTTGGGTTAACTCTAATGATCTATATTATAGTACTTGTGTAATAGAAAATGGTGTCGATTTTGCTCCAACAGTAAACCCTTCTAATTCAGGTGTTGTTCAATCATATCAATATAAAATTGGTACATCAGCGGATGGAGGTAATAGTTTCTTTTGTCCTTCTGTTATCAGTAGTACGACATATGGATATTCTCATGTTCCTTATGGTAAATATGTAACTCAATTTTATAGCACTAGTGCTCTTACATCTACTATTTCATTTGCTGACGCAGGAGGTGGTGTAAGTAATTATAGAGCTTTTATAACACACGGCTCATCACCTTATCATGGAACTGATTCAGGAACAACAAGATTTTTCTTTTCATCAAGATTTGTAGCTACGACCGCTAAAGTTTACGAACCAAACCCTTGGTCGCAAAACTTTGTACAAGCTTGTAGTACTTTCTATGGTTATCCAAGATCTATATCATAGTAATAATGTTTAAAAATAAGTGATAATAAATTATGGCAGCAACAATTGAAGTAAACTACTTTAACACATTCTGGTTAAAAAAAATCAAGAGTATTACAGATGTTGCTTCTGGCTCGTCAAGTGCTTATGTTTCTAACACAGGAACTACTTTTGTAATAGGATCTTCTCTTTCAGATACTCAAATGAATATAGGACAAGAAGTTACTTTTACATATACTAGCGGATCTGGTGACACAATAAATTATTCTAGTTATGTGGTATCAAAAATTAGTGGTACATCTTTTGTCGCTGGTGCAGCACCTAATCCAGCTGTAACAGGAACACCTACTATTTCTTTTGGTCCAATAATTAATTTCGATAATATTCCACCAGCGGAACCTAATTATCCTAGCGCTCCAGCAAATGATTGGTATATAGAAGAAGCTAGAATACGAGGAGGTTACAACAATGTATCTACAGATTATGGTGTTAAAGCTTATTTAGTAGAAGATACATTTGCACAACAACATAGAATTAGTTCACTTATATATTCTGGTATATTTAATTCAAGAACTGGAGTAAACGATACAAATCAATTTTCAGTAGGTGAAAGCATAACTAGATCACTAGATCCAGCCAACGGTTCTATACAAAGACTTTATGCTGAAGATACTAACTTAATTATATTTCAAGAGGATAAAGTAAGTAAAGCTTTAATAGATAAAGATGCAATATATACGGCTGAAGGAGCAGCGTTAACAACGTCTGGTAGATTAGTTATAGGACAGGTTGTTGCTTATGCAGGAGAATATGGTATATCTGAAGATCCTTATAGTTTTGCTGTTTATGGTTATAGAAAATACTTTACAGATAGAAAAAGAAATTGTGTGTGTAGATTGTCTATGGACGGTATAACGGAAATATCTAGCTATGGTATGCATGACTTTTTTAGAGATGAACTTGGTAAAAGTTCTATTAGAGTTGTAGGAGGATGGGATGTACACACTAAAAATTATATACTTTCTATACAAAGTAAAGCTAATTCATCATATATTACAACCTCTTATGATGAAGATGTTAGAGGTTGGACAAGTTTCTTTAGTTACAAACCTACCTATGTTGTTAGTTTAGGTAGTAATTTTTATAGCTTTAACAGCGGTGAATTATGGAGACATCATGATGGAAATAAGTATGCATATTTTTATAATGAAGTTGATTCAAACGGAACTCCTATAGCACAAGATTCATATGTAACTTTAGTATTAAACACACAACCCTCTGTTGTTAAGAATTTTAAAACCTTAAACTACGAGGGTAATAATGGTTGGGAACTTGATTCTATGATTGCTAGCTCTAGCGATCAAACGTTACCTATAACTAAATATGAATTTAAAAATAATTTAGCTGATCTTGAAACACAATTTTGGTCTAACTCATTTAAAAAGAAAGAAAATAAATTTTTTGCTAACTTAATAAATAACTCTGCAGCAACTAGTGGTGAGGTTTTATATGGCCCAGATGTATCTGGTATAAAAGGTTTTTGGTCTACTGTTAAAATGACAATTGATTGGAATACTACAGTTAGTTCAGATACTAATTATTATACAAATAAAAAAGAATTATTTTCAGTATCATCTGATACTGTAGAATCATCATACTAAAACAAATGGAAGAAATATTAAACATACTATTAAATTCTAATCCTGATCTTGTCTATGGATCTTTGCTTGGCACTATATTAGGTGGAAATAAAGCTAAAAGAGACGCTAGAAGATTAAGAAGAAAAGCTGTACAAGAAAAAAGAGTTGCAACTAGTGGTATAAAAACTATAGAAAACAACAGGCAACCAGTTATAAATCCTTATGCTAACGCTAAAGATTTAAGTTCATTAGCTAAAGATCTTAGTGGTAATCTTTCAAATCCATTTGCTAATTTAAGTGTAGCTACAGGAGCTGCTAAAATGCAGGCTGAGGAAGCTGATATTGCTTTAGCAAATACATTAGATACTATAAGAGCTACAGGCGCGGGTGCAGGTGGTGCAACAGCTTTAGCACAAGCTGCTTTAAAAAGTAAAAAAGGTATTGCTGCTGGTATAGAAAAACAAGAAGTTGCTAATGAAAAAATGAAAGCTTCTGGCCAACAACAATTAGAAAGGTTACAAAATGCTGAACAAGCTAGAGTACAAGGCGTACAAATAGGTGAAGGAAGAAGAATGCAAACAGCCGAAGCAAAAGGTTTATCTTATCAATTTGAAGCTCAAGAAAGAAGAGATCAAGACAAATTAAATGATTTAAGACGTCAAAGAAATGCAGCTAGTGATAGAGAGTGGCAAACAGAACAAATGGTAGCTCAAGCAGAACAAGGAGCTCTGGGCGGTATACTAAAATCATTAGGCATGTAAATTATAAATTATGGCATTAAAAGAAAAACTATTAGAAAACGAAAGATTAATAAAAGACTGTCAATATGAAGTTGAAGAGTTACAGTCTACTATGTCATATCAATTAGGTTATGAGGAAAGTATTGTTCCTCCTGTTAATTATAATGAACTATATTATCCTTTTGTAAAAATATATGCGGATATTCAATTAGCACTAGATAATGGAACTAGTAAAAATCCTAGTGCAGATAGACAATATGCTGAAGATATTGCTAATAGTGTAGAGGTTGTAAGAGAAGGCTTAGAAAATTTAGCATCTAATGCTGAGGTATGGATGGAGGCTGTTATGAAATCTGGCATACAAGGCGGTTTAGATATAATGGGTACACCGTATAGTAGATATAAAGCTATTAATATAATAAACGAAGATCTTCCAGGTGTTGTAAAAGTTATAGCAAAAGATAATGATGTTAGAAAACTTGCTTGGGATATTTACGATAAAGAAGGTAAGTTTGTGGAAAGAATTTATATAAGCAAATTAAATAAACTTTCTGAAACACAAGATATATTTGTTAGTATTCCTGATGTTAACGACAAGAACAATGGGTTTAAAAAGTCTAATCCAGAGATATTTGAACAACAAAAAATGGGTGGAGAAGAAACTGTATTAACTGGAGGTGTAACAAAAACATATCAAAAAACAAAAAAAGATGGTAGCTTGGATCTTTACGAAAAACCATTGAATGGAGGTTTAGTTCAAGACTTTGTAGGTATAGACAAAGAAGCTATTGCTTCTAATGGTGTTTTTAAATTAGAAATGGAAAAAATATCAAACGGTATTTTAGAAATGCAAGAATCTTCTGATCCTGCTATTGCTTTTAATAATAATATTTTAGCAAAAGTTACAGATCATTATTTAAAACCATCTAAAGCATTAAGAGATAATGAAAAGAAAAGATTTAAAGAAGATTATACTAAATGGTTTTTAGAAAAAGAAATAAACGATGAAATGCCAATAGGTGTTCCTAGAAAAAAAGCTGAAGAACCAGCTGCACAAGAAGAAGTTGTAGCTGAAGAACAAGCACAAGGTCAAGAACAATTACAAGAAGAACAACAAGCAGTATCTTAAATTTAATTTATGGCAAATTGTATAGAACAAGGTTTTGTAAAAGGAACTAAAGAATACGATGACTGTGTAAAAGCAAGGAGAGAAGAAAAAGTCAGCAGTATTGTAAATCCTTTACTTGTTAAAGAAAAAGACAATGGTGTTGAAAAAATAAATTATGAAAAAGACACTTTATTTAAACAAGGTGGAAAAGAGGTAAAAGCTATTTTAGGAGAATACACTAGTGCAATACCAAACTTAACTTACGAACCTGACGTTAAATATGTATCAAGAGCTAGTGTACCCGGTGTAAAAATGAAATTTACTAAAGATAATGGAGATATTATTGAAAGTGATTTTATGAGAATAGGTGTAGAGGGACAGGCTGAAAAAAACTTAGGTATTTTTCAAGATTTTATTAATAAAAATTTAAGTGACGAAGAGCTAACTTCTATAACAGATAGTTTTTTATTAAAATCAGAAGAACAAAAAAAAATAGACAGTAACTATTTAGATGACGAAGTAGTAAATGAAGTTAAATTAGAAAAAAGAGATAACAATAAATCTTTTTACAATGAAGATGATAATGGGGAGTTAATACCAAACTTAAATATATTTGATGAATATAAAGATAAAACAAAAGAAGTTTATCAAATGGGTGTTAAAATATATGGTGGAAAAGAAATAATTGTAAAACCCTACAGTGAAGAGTTACAAGTTAATATAGATAAACTAACTGCTGAAAATTTAAAAAACGAAAAACAAACTTCAGCTGAAGATATATTAGAACAAGCAAAACTATTAACAATTATAGATTTAACTTCAAAATCTTTAAACGAAAAGAAAAAAGATATTATTAGAGACAATAACCAAGATATAAACGTTCAAGCAAAGCAATTTGTTGGAAGCAGGCTTTTACAAAATAAAATTGGTGATGAAATAAAAGATAAAATTATAGAACAAACAACATCTGGTAATAGTTTAAAAATATATGAAAAAGTTTTAGATACATATGAAAAAATAACAAATGGTAACGCTACAGAAGAAGAAATAAATTCATTAGATAAAAATTTAAATCTTTTAAATGTTAATAAAATAAATAAAGATTATTTTAAAAGCGGAATGAGTTATGGTGATTATGTTAAACAAGGAGGAAGTGAAAATGAAAACCTATCAGAACTTCAAGAAGTTACTTTAACCAATGGTACTGTTGTAAATAAAAATGTTTTAGATAATTATAAAAATGTTTATTTGCATGCTAAATCGGAACATGGTGTTTTTAAGAAAAGACAAATAGAAATAGCAGATTTAATATCTAACGTTGAAGATAATAATATAGCTTTTGAACTAGCTAGTAAAAATTACAGTGAATTAGATAAATATATGGCTAATATAGGTCTAGGGTTTTCTGACATAGGATTTAACCTTACGTATGGCACTGGTAAAGTTTTAAATTTTATAGGTAAAGTAGCTTTAAATGGTAGACCTGCTGTTTACACTGGACAGTCATTAAAACAGATGCTAGGCAGTAACGGTATAGATAAAGCTTTAGATTCTTTAGCTGTAGACTATGTAGAAGAAACTAATGAAATAAGAAATTCTTTTGTTAAAGCGCCAGATTTTGGAGCAGATATATTTAAAGATCCAGTTAAGTTTGCTAAATTCATGGGTAATGAGTTTTCTACACAAGTACCGATATTTGCTACAATGATGGCAACTGGTGGTTATGGAGCTTTAGTTATAGGATCTTCAACGGCTGGAGGAAAACGAGCAACAATGGCTCATGAAATAGCGACTGGCCAAAAACAATACAGCATACCAGAGTTAATATTAAAACCAATAGGTTATGGTTTAGCAGAAGGTTTAATAGCGCATTATACTACAGTACCTATTATAAAAGCAAATAAACTTAGGTTTACACAGTTGTTTAAAAAATCTGATGTTGTTGAAAATGGTACTAAAGAATACTTTAAACAAAACGCTATGTCGGGTTTTGTTTATGAACCTTTACTAGAAACTGGAGGAGAAAGTTTAACGCAAGGTCTTCAAAACTTAATAGATGGTAGACCTTTTACAGAAAACATGGGTCATGCAGGTTTTTCAGGATTTAGTATGTCTATGATAATGAGTGGTTCTAGTTTTAGTTATGGAGCTTATATGAGTAGAAACTCTGATTTTAAAACAAGATCTAAGCTAAGAGATGAACAAAGAAAACTAGACGATTTAAGTTTAGAAAGAGAAAGTCTTAATAAAAAATTAAATGATGGAAGATATAGTGATGTTAATAAGAAAAAATTTAAAGAAGCTATTAATATAATTGATGGTGACATAAAAAATCAAACTATAGCTGTTGAAAACGCTATGGATAAAATTGAGTCTATAATAAAAAATAATTATAGAGAAGGACATGCTAATTTAATTAAAGGGTTTTTAAGTTCTCAAACAAATTTACAAAATCAAGCTCAAGATATATTAAGCAATGACTCTTTCACTGATCAACAAAAGTCTGATAAAATAAAAGCTTTAAGTAGTAAGTTTCATTTTATTCAAGACTTAATGGATAATTCTTTGTCTGAAAATAGTATGATGAAGTTTAGGCCAGAGTTTGATTTATTAGAAGCCGGAGTAAATGAAGATGGTACACAAGATTTAAATGCTCAGCAAAAATTTATGGACTATATGGATGAGTCTGCTGCTTCTATTTTAGCTGAAAACGGAAATGATTCGGTTGAAAACATAAGAAGAGGTGCTTATGATTTATATGTTAGAGATGTTGTAAAAGAATCTAACGTTCAAGCTGGTAAAAATAAGTTTGCTAAACTAAACTTTAAGCAGTATGAAACTGTAGGTGATGCTATAAACGCTATAAACAATGGGGACATACTTGGTAAAGCAGATGCGGAAACTAAGAAAAAAGCTATTGAAGGTTTAAAAAATGGTGCGGATGGATTTGCTGATAAAGCCTCTGGTCTTAGTGTTGTTGTTGTAGATAATCAAGTAGAAAATCAAAGAAAATTTACAGGTGTACATGAAATAGGACATCAATTGTTTTGGAATATATTTGCTGATAATTCTTCTGCTTTTGCTCCAATAGCAAAACAATTATTAAAAACAACTAAAAGCATAGATCCAAAACTTTATGAAAAAATAATTAAACAAACTGAAAAAGACGGGGATGGTAATTTAAAAACTCAAGAAGTTATAATGAGGTTTTTAGAAGCTGCTGCTGGTGGAGAAATTAAAATGATTCAAAAAGCTAGTGGATGGAAAGGTTTGTTTGGTGTTATGATACAAAAAGAATTTGTAGATAATTTTGATTATAATTTTGATTTTAAAGGTGAAACAGATATTGTAAACTGGGTCATAGGTTTAGCTAACAAACTTAAAGATGGTAGTTTAGATTTAGATAAACTAAACAGTTCACCAAAGGGCATTGGATCTACTATAGCTGAATCTTTAGACGTAAAAGGAAATGTTGATGCAGAAACAGATACAATAGTCCTATCTCAGGGTGATTTAAAAAATCAATTTGATAGTATTGTGCAAAATGAAGATGGTACAAGAAAGTTTGAAAGCAAAGAAGAATTTGATAATAGTATAGAAAAAGACAACTTACAAATTTTAATAGAAACAACAAACACTTTAGATGCTTCTATAAGAAATTTACCAGGTGTTACGCAAGCATATTTAGATTTAAATCCAGATTTTGTTGAAGATGTTAAAAGAAGAATTTCTGATAAAGCAATGAGTGAGTTTAATCCTGGAAAAAATGAAAGTTTCTTTGGTTGGATGACAGGTAAAAATGTAAGTGGTAAAAGTATAATAGAACTTGCGGCTGGAGATATACAAATTAGAAATAAAAAAGAAATTGACACTAGCTCTATCGATGCTAGTACTAGGCAAGTTGCTGATCAAACAACTAATACTACAACAAAATCAGAAGTTACACCTATAATAGACGTAATGAAGTTTGCAAAAAAAGCAGACCCTTCTTTAGATGTAAAAGCTTTTGAACAAGATTTTAATAAAGGTGTAGAAAAATTAGCAAAAGAA